>Ga0214481_100270_pt1 | contig 27939 bp, 28 predicted proteins | sample M1_20Mar14CPVII9_4_FD_165057 | JGI IMG/M metagenome (GOLD analysis project Ga0214481, IMG submission 165057) | Marine eukaryotic communities from Monterey Bay, California, United States - M1_20Mar14CPVII9sort6BwellG10 | ecosystem: Environmental > Aquatic > Marine > Unclassified | place: USA...
ATAGTACAGGACTTTCCATCGTCACATGATTCATCAGAATAACAAGGAGGGACTGGTGTGGAGCTCCAGTTCATCTCCCTATCAAAGTTACAGCCCGTACCTAATGATATACACCATTGAGAATCTCACATCAATGGAGTGTGTCATGCTCAAAAGACGCATGATGAGGCAGTTGATATTTGCAGCTCTGTAGGGGCTCGTCTCTGTACTAAGGATGAGCTTGAAAATGATTGTCCAAGAGGTAAGTCTTCCTTGCCTTGCCGATTTGCCTTGCATCATTAATACTTCAGTTTAGACTCATTCATGTTTTCTTCTCAATGGTGTATATCATTAGGTACGGGCTGTAACTTTGATAGGGAGATGAACTGGAGCTCCACACCAGTCCCTCCTTGTTATTCTGATGAATCATGTGACGATGGAAAGTCCTGTACTATTGACACTTGTGGTGAGGATGGTAGATGTGTATCAGAAAGAGTTCCTGGTTGTACCAAGTCAATCGTTTGTGGATCATCTGCTGCCTCCGCATGCAGGGATAACCCGGTGATTGAAGCTTCTCCTAATGAGCTTCACGAGGTGAGATGCTGTTCTAGTGTCAGCCTGCCTGGCTGGAGGCAACACAATAATTGCAACTTTAATGTTTGGGCCGAGTCCGACCCAGAGGGCGTGTGTCATGCCTCAAAGACTTATGCGGAAGCAGAGGACTTGTGTGATGGTTTCGGGGGAAGGCTTTGCACAAAGGAAGAGATACTTTCAGATTGTACTCGTGGCACAGGATGTAGTTTTGACAAGGAGTATATGTAAGTTACTTCTGTATTCTTTGTGTGCTAATGAGATGAGTACTTGTTCTTGTCTGTCATCTAACCCTAGTCCTCATCATCACTTCTTCTTATCTCAGTTGGTCGAGTTCACCTTTCTTAGCTCCTTTTGTATAAATGAGTAGACAGCCACGCTCTGTGATTGTTAATCACCGGGTTGGCTGAATCTAGAATCAAGAAAAAGACTAGATCTGATTGTATGTGTATTTTAGAGATGAAAAGATTGCACAGTTTTAGCAACGTATCCTAGACATGCTAATCAGAGCATCAGATATGTAGTAGATGTAGTGATGAAGATGATTAAAATAACTGAACAAAGTTTAAACACATATTTCCTGATGGCACTTCTTACACACATGCACACGAGCATGCATTAGATGCCTTCATCCTTTCATCAGAGCCATAGCCTAACACCGAAGGTTCATCCCCAATAGCTCCAAGTTTTTTACATCTCCTCCCAGATCGTTTTGCAATCCACCTACAATCCTTCAGTCGAGGTGGTGTGGATCCATTGAGTCCTTTTATAAAGTACCAGTCGTCACGGTCTTCACAAGAGATTGGAGTAGTGGACGAAGTTATGGTCGTTGCTTCTGTACTACTCCAGATCATATCTTTATCGTGGTTACATCCAGTTCTCTTGGTGCAATCAGCAAGAAGCTCTGCAGCTGTGCACAGACGTCCTCCAATACCATCACACAAACCAATTGCTTCTTCAAAATTTACGTTATGCTTGCATACGCCATCAATCTTTGATATGGCAAGTGGACAGTTACTCCTTTGTTTCCATCCTTCTACAGGACCTACTTCATCAGAACAACACCTAAGCTCATGAGTTTCATATAAAGCTGCTTCTTGAGTTGGTTCAGAACATCCACTACTACTTCCACATACCAAGACCATACTTTCAGGAGGAAGTGTGGTCGTAGACGGAGGCGGCTGAGTAGTACTGACAGATGTAGAAGCACAGTCACCAGTCGTAGTAATACAAATGGATGCCACAGACGGATTTGAGCTCAAGTCAATAGTATTGACTATTATAAAAACATCAATACCAGTACTACCAAAGTTCATAATAGTGTAACTAGAATCTTCTTCATCCAATTTGGCAAGCAAGGTTGATTGAGAGTACGAGCTGCCATTTTTACCAGCCGTTGTTACAAGGACTTTATCTCCATATACCGTTCCCGAGTTGGCACCTGATTGACGGTTAAACATTACATAATAATCAATATCATTACTTGTAGATGTTGACGGAGTATCCAACTTGAGTACAATAACATCATCTTCATTAGTATTTTGATAATCGACTGGTCCAATGAGACTGTATTCTTCACTTGATGTTTCTAACGACCATGTAGCGTGACGATCTTCGAACCACTTGGTCTGCCATAACTTTGGGCCGTTAAAACACTTTTGAGGTGAAGTGGTACCTGTATTGAGCCATCCCATATAGCCCGACTCATCCTCGTAGATGTAGCCAGTATCATCAGGACTGCGTTGAGGAACACCCGAGTGTGCAAAACCACTAGCAAGAGAAGGGAGAGCAGTGTGAGTAAGCTTAGATGACAGATACGAGGGAAACACATCAGCTTTCATACTTACAGATTGTGACCAATCTCATGCATGAGAGATGAGATGTATAAACACCTTGTTGAAATGAGAGACAAGAGATCATATTAGTGTGGATCTGGAAAGGATACCCAAGACACAACAAGTGATTCTCAAATCAAACACTTACCATTCATCATTGAAAGAAGCTAGGAATGATCGAACATACGCATATGCGGCCCAGTCATCTCCAAAGACGCCTCCAGTGGTACCAGGAGGCATGCAAACCATAACATGATCGACCATATCGGATATTGAGGAAACACCAAATCTAGTATTCAAAACGGTTGTAACATTAGACTCAAAAGCAACACGAGATCCTCCCGTTGCATTGATGTCTAATGTTACAGTTGTAATTCCTATGATATTGTGTAGTGGTGTTATGATGAGAGATAGAATGAGATAAAGCATCAAGAGTCGAGCCACTAGTATGAGTAGATACTATACTAAATTGGATTGCAATATACAAGGATACCTGACTTACCATCAACAATACCTTCCCCAATAGCTGGCACAAAGTTCAGTTTACCATTAGAACAAGCATCATATTGACTTTTAAGGTTGACTGAACGTCCATTCGTTCCAAAGACAGCATCTGATAACTCTTCTTCTGAGTGAGAGTTTTCCACATCAGCAGCATTGACTCGAACCATTAGAACTGTCTTTGTACCATTAATAGATAGACGACGACGATTACCCCATGGAGTAATAAAACCGTTCTTCTTCTTAATATCCTTCTTATTCTTTGTCTTGAAGCTGCACTTCTTACCATTGGGTGGTACAATTGTACCATTTGCATCAACTTTTGACCCTGCTGGTAAAACAACCTCAACTTTACCATTGGCTACATCATTCTTATGCTTAGTTACATCTTCATCTGAGAGATCAACCTTATTGATAATACCATTTGATTGTTCACATGCTATATATGATTCATCTGAACCATTGGTATAGGCAACCTCGGCAACGACAGGATGAGGGCATGTGATTGTTGAGTCTTCTTCAATATGCCGATGACTACCGCCAACTCGAAGTTTGGTATCGGCAGCTGCAGTTATATGAAGCGAATATATTATGGTTATAAAGAGGCAGAGTAGTAAAGCGGAGTTGTTCATGGTTCTATTGCTGCTTTATTGATTATAAAACTATACAGTAGATGATTTATAACTGTAGATAACTGCAAAGAGCTATCTCTGCCAAGAGTTGTGTAGTTTAGTGTTTAGTGTAGTTTTGAGAGCATAACTCTTCAAATCAAATTGCCATCAACAGCCTTTGGATTGATATAATAGCCATCTATTGGCTTAACCTTTATCCATTACAGCCATCCTCTGCCTCCTCCTAATGCGACTCAACAACGGCCATTTAGACTCGCTAAAAACAACGGTTATATCCTTCTCATTTTTTATATGTGCACACATGATATGGTTGATTTGAAGGCTTAATAGTTGGTGTATTGCCGTACTTAGTATTGTTATGTGATAGGAATGTTTGGCAGTACCATTAACTTATGTCAAACTTTACATATCAGTAATGATAACAAGATTATAATATCCTCATAATATCGTAGTCATAGCCTAAATCAATGTCAAGATGTTATCTAACTCAAACTCTAACCCCAACCGTGTGATGATTGCAACTACCCTACTCGCCATTGCAATGGTGGCCTTCGCCATCATGTTGTTACCTTCATCATCTTCCTTGTATGGCGACGGCAGTAGAAGTAAACTACAGAACCTCCATAGTACCGACAAACAAAATATTGATATTGATGGAGTCGAACAACGCAAACTACTAGCAGCAGCAGTAGGATCCACGGACGAGGAATACTGCACTATCCAACTCGACACAATTCTTCATGAAGACCCCGAAGACGTCGAGGATGAAGAAATGATACTATGTGAAATGGATAAAACCAGCGAATATGGCGGTCTATTACTTGAATTTGATATGGATGAATCACAAACAAAAGAGATGAAACAAATGATTAAAATGAATGATGTACTACCCGGTAAAAGTCGGATGAATATCGGGGGTATGAACATTAATAAGAAGATTCGTGTACCACCTGGCTTGCTAATGAAGGACAAGAATACCAAACAGAAGAACAATGTCAAGAAGAAGAACAACCCCAAACAACTGCGCAGCCTACAAGAAGTAAACTATGGTACAAAGATTGGTGATAGAAAAACATTGGTAGTACGAGTAACAGACGTCAATGGCAAGGTTATTGATAATGCTACGGAAGTGTCAGATAATGTTTTTGGTACATATGGTGATGCAGTTACTTTGAAGAGTCAAATAGAAGGATGCAGTATGAACCGTACTATTATCATCCCCGGAGGCATACCTGAGCACGAGTCCTTGTACAGCGCTCCAGGTGTGATTGATGTTAATGTTACTATTGATATTACAAATTGTGATACATTCAATAAGAATACCTGGGCGAATGCGGCAGTAACTGCATTGCAAGACAAAATAGGTGGTGGCTGGACTGCCCCGGGAGAATATGAGCACATCATGATTGTTTTTGAGAACTCTGCACATTATTATGACACTAATGAACCTAAATGTGGAGGTTCTTGGGCAGCGTTTGCGACGGGAAATGGTTGGAGATCTGTATATCGTTATCACTTCTACAAGTTCGTCGGAGTTCTGGTTCATGAATTTGGGTAAGTAATGTGTATGACAGTTTATTCTAACTCATATCTTTGCTCATGTTTTATACTCACCGCCATATCTTCAGACACAACTTTGGTTTTGGTCACAGTGGGGGCTTAGACGATAGATCCTACTCGGACCATACTGGTATGATGGGGAATCCTCTCTATAAAGATGATATTGGTGCCATGTGCTACAACGCCGCCAAGACATGGCAGATAGGTTGGTACAACGACCGTAAGATGCAGCTTAATCCCCTTGACGAAGCTTCCGATTGGAGTACTTCATTTCAGATGGTAGGTATTGCCAATTATCAAGATGAAGCAACAAGTAATCTCCCTGTGTCTGTCAAGCTTGAAACAAAAACAGCCTCTGATTACTTTGTAGGTTTCAACCGTGCCACTGGTGTCAACTCTGATAACGACGAAGCAGACGATGAGCTTACTATTGTTCAAGTAACTGGTGGCGATGGCGAATCTCAATCACAGAGTTATCTGCGTGCGACATTACTGGAAGGAGAAGAGTATACGATTGCTGGGGCAGGAGGCACGGACAGGAACATAACGGTTCAACATGTAAGCATCGACAAGACGAACAGTGATGGGGTGTGGAGGGCTAATGTTAGAGTTGAAATGCAGGAGACCCCAACAGATGAGGTGAGTAATGTTCAACATTCATTTACCTCACAGCTATCCCTACTCACATGATATGTACATATGTCGTTTGTTTGTAGCCTACTACCTCACTCCGCCCAAGCAAAGCTCCTTCAAATTCTCCGTCAAAGAAGCCGACTAAATCACCGACCAATCAGGTAAATCATACTGCAAAGTCTGTATTATTGCCTGAATCGATTGCTTCTGCTAACTAATATGATTTCTATTCATACTTCTACAGCCATCATCATCTCCGACACATTCCCCAAGTGAGCCACCTACTTCTGAACCTTTGGGTATCTGTCTTAATGGGCCAAAGGAAGGAGCCTCCTGCTCGGATACGGCTGCTTGTGAATGTCCTAGCCGTAACCTACTCGACTATGAAGAAGAGCTTACTAATCAAGAGGATCGAAAACTTCAGGCTTGTAAGTGTCAACCAAGCAAGAACAAATGGTGTTGTTCTGGTGGACTCGTGTGTGAAGAGTTGCCTACAGGATCTGGAGCGTGCGTTGCCCCACCATCAACCACCACAACAATCCCCGTGACAACTATTGGTTCGACCACCACTGTCCCCCAAACAACATCTACCACAACACAAGCTGTATGCTTGTGTAATTTTGGAACTGCTTCTACCGAGGCGCCACAAATTACTACAGAGTCTCCGCCAATAACCACTTCGACTACCCTCCCTCCTCCTCAAACAACAGCTTCTTCATGCGCTCCTGCTGGATATAAATGCCGGGACGTGCCTTGTTGTCTTAATGGTTGCCAAACTTTTGGTAAAAGAGCTAATCGTCAATGCTTGTAGTGGCAGCCAGCTGCATCATGAGACATTTTGTTTGGTGTGGATCTAGAAGCGGAGTGTCGGGTAATGATTATAAGTAATTCCTTGCTGTGTTTTCACGCCATGTAAATGTCTCTCACTTTGTATATAAAATCAATGTCACCATTATCTTGAAGTAATCTTTGTAGTAGTTCGACTTCACTCTTATTAAATGGAGTATCTCCCCGGGCTGTATTGCGTCGTTTCATTGTTTTCTTTTCCCATTTGGTGATTGATAACAGTTCTTTTTCAAATCGATCATGATCTCCTACCACAACAATATCAAAATGATCCCTTAGCAGTTGTAAAGCACGGTTGACTTTTACATCCTTATTATCTTTATATGGGTTCCTTGCAAGATAATTATAAAGAAAGTAATCCAATTGTGTACTGAAATATCCCATTTCAGACTTTGTCTGCAAATGAGATATCCACTCCTTCCTCGTTGTACTATTATCACTACCCAAATCTCTTTTTAAATATCTATATTTACTCATAGTATGCATTGAGTGTACTCTCCAATAATAAGGAGGGTGTTAGTATTGATAATCCTCGAGGTCAGAGCTTTCTGGATACTCCGCAATACAATCAGCAAGTTACTCAGCAGGGAAGGAGGAGGCTAGATGATGATGATGCCGCCGCCGCTACATTCCAAGAGCGTTGTGTTGCCTCATCTCTGGAGAAATTTGGGACCGACTACTCCAGCAATCCATTGAATTCATATGTTGATTGTGTTGATGGCTTTGTTAGGGATACTACCACTGGCCTCCCTACTTCTCAAACTTGTGGTGATGCGTGTGGTTTTGTTAATGAAACCAGTTATAAATGTTGTGCAGGTATCAAACGGTCTTTTACACTAAACCCGCCCCCCGCTGAATTATCTGATGCATGTGAAGGATTTACTGGGAAAGGTAAGAGCAAGATTGTTTCATGATCATCATTCTCTCACTCTACTACTAACACATTCATACATTTTCTATGTTCACTTGCTTAGTTTGTAAGGATGGCTCATGCAGCAGCAGTGGAGACGCCTGCACCAACGCTACAATTGGATATGTTACAGGTCCTTCTTGTCGAGGTGGTTTTGGTAATGGTCCTAACAGTTGCAAGGATGCAACAATCGGAAGCTTATACAAGTCTTGTGAAGATGGAGGGTCGTGCTACAATGCAACAATCGGCACTGCTTCCAAGTCATGCCTCGATGGTAACTCCTGTAAAAATGCTATTATTGGTAATGCTACTTCATCCTGTGAAGATGGTTATTCTTGCCCAGGTGCTAATATTGGTAATGCTACTTTATCTTGCCTAAAATCAAGAGCTTGTGAAGATGCTACAATCGGTAGTGTTGAATCCTCCTGCACTTTGTCTCGATCATGCAGATATGCTCAGTTAAGTGATGTCGACTTGATTGACTCTTGTCAAGCCGAGGCGGGTCCATTCGATAACATCAATAGTGAAAATGATAGGCCTGGGTGTTGCCAGAGTATCAATGGAGATGAGGATATCACCGAGTTGATTGGCTGCTGCAATGAGGTGGAACAATGTACGAATGAAGTTGGATATGGCATCTATGAAGCTGGCTGTGTAAGTCGTCATGATTGAGCTGTTTGATGCTACTTTACTTCCGTTTCAATTGCTCACTATACCTCTATGTACCAGCCTGCACCGACAAGTATGCCTAGTCAAGTTCCATCTCAGTCCTCTGCACCATCTACCAGCGTCATGCCTAGTTCAAGCCCCACGAAGAGTGGCAAAGGATCAGGCAAGTCGTCCAATTTCAACGAAAAGAGTGGAAAGGGCAAGTCCTCCAAGGTCAATTCAAGGAACATGGCAAGCAAGTCGGAAGTGTTGGCGTATTTGTCAAGCAGCGAAGTTACTTCTGATGAGAAGAAGGCTTTTGTCTTAGCCATGATTGTTCAGGCTTTGGAACAGTCTTACTGATGAGTTGAATGAGGATTAGAATTAGAAAAGAGATGATAGGTGGTGAAGTGAACGTTTGTTGTGTAGTTTTGGAAGTTGTCATGATCTTGACGTGTGAGGAATAAGATGTAAAGAGAAATGTAGAGGTCTTCCTGTGATCTTATTGATGACATGAATGAGGATTAATATGTTAGCAAGAAGTGTGGTTGCTGTACCTACAACTTTGGAAGTCGAGAGCTGGCCTGTGATATGTGTAAGTCAAAAAAAGAAATTGTAAAGAGAAGTACAAGAGATGAGCCCAAGTTGTCATCATGTTATTGGATTGTAAGTAGAGAGAGAGGACCGACGAGGAGATGTTTGTGTATGTCAATAAAGAAAAGGGATATAATTTGTAATAGAGAATTGATGTTGTTATCCCAAAAACTTCTTCTCTGTGTCTGTCTATCTCTTTGTATTGTCCTATGATTCGAACGATAATGTCCCATGGGCAGCTGACACGTTGATGGATATTGGTACCGTGTTGCAGGTTCACGATTCGATGCCACTCTTGCCGCTCGATTGACTTTAGGGCCACAGTAGTCAACCTTGACCTTCATGATTTCCAACGCTTCTTCCACATTGGTGTATTCTCAATCATTCCTACACTATTGGCTTCCATTGCAATCTCAGTCCTCACTTGTCCTAACCATTTTATCCTTTCTTCATTCGTTTGTGTTTGTAACTCTTTCATCTTCGTCACTACATCTTTCAATTTATCAGATTGTACATCATTGATATTGATAGATGTGGACCAATCCTTAGGTTCGGTACCATATCCAAAGAATTGATTCGTTGTGTGTAATAGCTTGTCGGTATGTAGTGGCCAATCACCGTTATCATTCTTCAACCCTAATAGCTCGGCAAAGTCATTCACACATGCATCTCGTGTAGACTTGTGTTCACTACCACCACTAATCTTCTTTGCCGAATATAACTTGACCATTGATTTGACAGCCCAATAATCAGCAAGTAACGGAGGTTTACCATTCGTTAGACTTGATACAAAGAAAGACATTGCAATATCCTCACATTCCAAATTCTTTGCAACATATTTGTATATCTCTCTTGGTAATGCCATTATATATAAGTCTAAGTAATCACGATGTATAAATGATGCACGGGGTAATGTAATTGAATATCGATTGGATGATTCCGTTGTGGACATGTACCCGTACTTCCATTTACCTATATCTTCTGAATCAACTTCATCGTCTTCATCTTCGATTACGACGTGAGTTCGTGCATCAAATCCTACCATACGTTCAGGATGGGTCGTCCATCGTATGAAGGCAGTGTCTAATGCTATACATGGTCGTAGTACATCATCATCTAAGCTCAATATACCCAATGTAGGTGTGTCTAATCATGATATAGGGTTTGTCAGTGAAAAAAGTGCACATGATATGCACAAAAAAGAATGCATAGTTTTACACTCACCAATCAACACTTTAAACCGTTCATTCAATGAATTAACAACATGTTTCTCAACTTTAACCTTACCACTACCATGATGTAATATATTATCTGGAACTTCATTTTCTATATCACACCATACAACTTGTATTTCTTTTACATTATCACATTGTGAATGATGATTAATACTTAGTAATAGTTGTTCATTACGGCGCCATGTATTGATACGTATTGTATATTGTGTTGCATCTATTGAATGGATTGGTGTTATTGTATGGGTGTGTACTTCGTCTAATGTCATTTTAGTATCTAAATCTTCTGGAGATAATATTTGTTGCTTTGTGATACTTTTCTCGTTGTCTGATCCCAGTATTCTACTTTCATTACCAGCACTATTACTGCTTATGAATACATCGTATAAAAATAAATGTATAACAATCAATATAGACGTAGCAAATGCTGCAAAGGCAGTAAGCCAAATATGTTTGCCAATTTTAGCATTTCGTCTATTGCCTGCACCTCCTCGATGATATCTACTCTTTGTTGTGATACGTTTCTTTGATGGAGATGTACCCTTATTAATACGACTACTACTTTCTCTAGGTGATACTTTAGCACGTCGATGATGCAATCTATGATCACCCATTGGAACAGGTAAGTCTGTTGTAGATGTTGCCTCTGACCATAGTTTGAGAAGTGAACTTTCTTTTGTTGATGAGTGATGTTGTACTGCCTCTATATCGTCACTATCATCACTTATAATTCTTGGCATATCAAGTGTTACAAAGTCATTATCAGATGATGATTCCATGTTTATATAGTCAAATATATATCAATTAACGATACTAAGAACCTTTTCCTCATGTATGGACCAACTGAAAAAGAAAATTGTTTGTGTGTTTGTGTGTGTGTAAACCAAACCAACGGCTAATCAATATCAATAGAGATGAGTAAATATTGATAAGGGCGTCCAAGATGCTATATGAAACAGAAGAGCTGCTATCCAACAGACAATTGCAATAGATAGACGCAAACAACACTGACAATCACTACGATAATAAAAATAATTCACATGATAATCAAAGCGGTATCCTTATCAATTTATGATAAGAGTAGCACCATGATGCCGGCGCGGCTAAATCATTGAAAGTAGCGGTAGGAAAGATTATTGACGCTATATACGGCGGCTATAGCGTAGCGAGAATAAGCTGAGTGCAATATGCATGCATGATATACATTTAGATAGTGGTGGGCCTGTAAGGAATACCCTTTTCAAATTGTTGTTTGTGAAGTAAGTTGAGTGTTGGTTGCTATGTTGAGAGGTACGTCATTATAATCATACTATCCGCCAGTCTACCTCTTCCCCATCATTAATAGCTGCATTTTCATAAAACTTGTTTGTACAGCCGCATCAATAAAGCTTAAGATACTCTATTGCAATAAGAGCGCAACAATCAACAATTATATCCTACATCCAACAATTAGTAAAAGTATATACCACCAATAACAAAATATGGCTGACGACGATAATACCAACACTACCACCAAGAAGCGTGTATCAATAGCTGCACCACCTGCAAATGCATCATCTCGTCGTGGTGGCCGTGGTGGTAAGCTTATTAGCATATATTAATTGTTTGCAAACACATGTTATGATATTATGTCTCAACTCTCTTCTCTAATCTATCGGTAATACATACGATAACTGCTCTACTCTCTCTAGGTCTCCTGAAACGACCATCAATGGGTCCAAAGCAACAATCACTCAAGGCATTCACACCCGACAACTACTCAGATGATGAAGATGACAAGTTCTTCCATGAAGATTCAGACGAGCCGGGTAAAGGATGGACGAATGGACAAATACCACCACAATTCACACCAACCATGACATTACACCCCTACACACGTTCCGGACGGTTGGCATTATACAACCATCATCGTCGATGGATTAACTTCCAATCATCATGGAGTCGTATCGGCGAAGGATCCACAGAAATGGATGTAGTACATTCCAAATCGGCAAGTGGTACATCTGTAATGACGGGATGTTTAATTGAGGAAGGTAAAACTGTTCGTGCATTAGTTGCACAATTATGTGAATGTTTTTATAAGGCTGGATGGGCTACTGGTACCGGTGGTGGTGTTAGTATACGTGTTGGTGGACCTAAAGAGAATCGTCCATATCGTGTCTTTGTTGCACCGAGTGGTGTGCAGAAAGAAGATATGGTTGGTGATGATGTCTTTGAACTTGATATGGATCGACAGGTGGTTGTGCCACCCAAGACACCCAACTTACGTCAAAGTGCCTGCACGCCATTATGGTATGTAGTATACAAGCATGTGAAAAGTGCCATGTGTGTTATTCATACACATTCCATGCATGCACAACTTGCCACGTTATTAGACCCCACCGAAAAGTCATCAGTATTACGAGTGACACATTTGGAAATGTTAAAAGGAGTAGGTAATCATTCGTATGATTCAATACTTGAAATTCCAATTATTGATAACCGTCCATCAGAGGATTTATTAGCCGACCAATTAGAAGAAGCATTACGTAAATATCCAAAGTGTAATGCGGTACTAGTCCGGAGACATGGTGTATATGTTTGGGGTGATAGTTGGGAACAGGCAAAGGCACAATGTGAGAGTTTTGATTATTTATTTGAAAGTGCTGTTAAGATGAAGGGTATGGGATTAGAAAGTGGCGTGGTGCCTGTTAGTGGTACTTATCATGTAAATGATATGGATATTGAGGAGCAAGAGAAGAAGGAGGAGGATAGTAGTAGTGGATCGTCACCTCCAGCGAAGAAACAAAAGGTTGCACCGGCGTTCAACGCATCAAGTGCTGCTAATAATGATGCTGATTTGGTATGTGCTGGTACAACAATTCCTTTAGTGCCAAGGGATTCCAAGATATTGCTTTTAGATATTGAGGGTACAACTACATCTATTTCATTTGTCAAGGATGTTCTCTTTCCATATGTTCTTAATAACTTGGATGTCTATTTGAAAGATTTGGCGTATAACGAAATGATTGATTACAATAAGGCATTGGCAAAAGATGTACAGGCACTGGATCCTAATCATCCAGCAAGGAAACAAGTAGAGAGTTATTCTTCAGAGGAAAGAGTTGTTTCAGTGTATGTCAAGGCATTAATGGCACATGATGTCAAGGCCACAGGTCTCAAATCATTCCAAGGTAAAATGTGGAAGGCTGGGTATGCCTCTGGTGAATTAGTTGGTCATCTCTATTCTGACTTCATCCCAATGTTAAAGTGGTGTAAGGATAACAATGTCAAGGTATGCATCTACAGCTCGGGAAGTATTGCAGCACAAAAGCTTTTGTTTGGACATACCAGTGAGGGTGATATTACATCCTACTTTAGTGGACACTTTGATACAACGTCAGGATCCAAGAGAGAATCTACTAGTTATGCAACCATTGCCAATTCGTTAGGAGTTAAACCGAAGGACGTCATCTTTGTTACAGACTTGGAGGCGGAAATTCACGCGGCAAACGAAGCAGGGATGAAGGCAGTGGTAGCAGCTAGACCTGGAAATGCACCATTGAGTTCAGATACGAAGAGCACCTTCCCAGTGGTACGATCCTTGCTTCAACTGTGTGGAGCAGACTAAAGTCATATTTGCCGAATGACCAATCTTGCTGCATTGTTTTGGGGCTTTAGCTACGAATCCCCAACTAAAGTAATGTGATCAATGTTTGTTTGGCACACTAACTAGTACTAGAGTGAGTAGATGTCAGATATAAAGACTATATACTTTGTTTAAACTCCATTGACAGAGAATGGATATCTCGCAAACACTTCCTGATCTTCAGCCAAATCAGAGCTTCCAACCATGAGCCGTTCAACCGCAGCCCATGCTGCCATAGCTCCCTGATCAGTACAAAGTCTCGGGGGAGGAACTAACATATCCCACGGTTCATCTTGACTTGAACATAAAGCATCCAATCTTCTTCGTAATTCTTTATTAGCAGCCACACCACCGACGACTGCAAGTGTTTCTATCCCATCTTCCTTCTGTACTTGTTGCATGGCCCGTCCTAATCGTATCTCGACATGTCTAAAAGCTACATGTTGAAATGATGCAGCAATATCTGCCTTATCCTCGTGTGATAATTGATCAGGAGTGTCGACGTTTCTCTCGACACATATCTTCTCAGCAGCCATTCTAACTGACGTCTTTAATCCAGCATAACTGAAATCACAGTCCTTCCGTTTTTGCATAGGTATCGGCAGTGGCACTGCCTTGATATTACCCTCCTTGGCTAATGCTTCAACTGCCGGACCGCCACCACCCCCTACTGGTAAGCCTAATAGACGTGCTGTTTTGTCAAATGCCTCTCCTAACGAGTCATCTATCGTACCGCCAATGATTTTATACTTCCCAACTCCTAAACATTTGAGTATTTGACAATGTCCTCCAGATACTAGCAAAGCGAGGAATGGGAATTCCATAGCTCTTTTGTTGTGTTGAACTGATTGTATTTCATCATCTGACATTTGTTGATGGCTATTATCCTCGTTATTGTTGTTGATATATCTATCCAAAGGTATCCTAGCCATCAATATATGTGCTTCTAAATGATGCACACCAACAAATGGCTTATTATACTTCAATGCCAACTCTTTACCCTTTTCACAACCAACTCTTAAACATATTTCTAATCCAGGACCAACAGTAACACCCACGGCATCTACATCTTCCATTGTCATTTGTGCATTGGATAGACATTCATTAACAACTCTATCAATATTCTCTTCATGTGCAGTTTTAGCTAAGCCGGGTACTACACCTCCCCATTCTTCATGTATGTCGTGTTGTGATGCTAATGATTCTCCTAATATGGTACCATCTGATCTTATAATGGCGGCTACATAGAGCATCATAGTGATTCAACATCAAAAGGTTAGAAGAAGTAGAGACATCATAGTTTGCAACAATCACACAACTCACCACCAGTGTCATCACAACTACTTTCAATACCCAACACACAAAACGATTTCACTAAATTGGGTAATCCACTCTTGGCAGTAAACCCATCATTCGTACCTCCTCCTCCTGGACTATATGTATTCTGAAATTGTCCTCTATCAACTGCTTTTGCTAATCCTATAAACTTGGCACGTTTCTCACGTCCTGCCTTTATTGCTGCTGTTTTCTCCTTCTTTTTAATTTGTTTAGCTATTTTAGTATCAGTATCATTTGCTGTACTACTTGATAGAGATGTACTTCTTCTATTATGATGTTGATGTGTTGATAATGCATTTGCCATCAACATCATTTTTGGCTGTCGAGTGATAAATCGTGACGACGCAGATAGGACTAATGATACTACTGCCATTTTGAGCAGCAACATCTCCTCTTCTTCTTTAAAGCATATATGCAGTCCACTGGATAGATAAGTTGTAAGGTATTGATGACAAATGACGAGGCCCCTTAGCCCTTATTATCCCAAATAAAAAGGGAGGATACCATCATTTCTTTATGAGAGTAGGAAGTATTGGCGTACGTTAGGTTTGCTATATCATATCAACGCTTTCAGCTCCAGAAATAACTCTACCGGTTGCTTCATTAATATTTGTTGTTTAGTGTTGTGGTTACCACTTTGGTGCCTTGGAGTGGAGTTAGTCACACTATATCGAATCTATAGTTACTAAAAAAAGTTGTGGTTGCTGCAAATTGCTACATAGATATTTTAGAAGTCAATAAAAGAACCTATACTCAATATGACCAGCGCTGGTAGGGAAGCTCAGAATATATCGGGTAGAATGATCTCCGATCCAGTGATTGATACTGATATGCCTGATACCAACGCCACAACACCACAAAGCAAAATAGAAAAACAAGGTGCATCAACATCAACTTCTTCTCCGAGCAGCAACAGTACCTCCAAGAAGCGTAGAAGAATATCTTCACTTAGTATAATTGATCTACCGGACATTGCATTTGTTCGTATATCATCGTATCTCTGTACACCATCGAGTGCATTTCTGGCTCTATCTTTGACATGTGATTCTAAATCATGGAGAAAGTTTAAATGGAATAATCCAAATAAGAAAGTATCACCGATACTAGCTTGGGCAAAACCAAAGTTTGTAAAAGAAGAGCCATCAGATCAAACAAAAGTTATATTAGCTTCACAGAATTGGGAATATCTTGACTTTGGAGAATTGAATAATGAAAAAGAAAGGAGTGTATACCTGAGAATAAAAGAAGATGATATTGCGGGGGTATTGGCATGTATTAATGCTCGAGCTAATCTCAAGACATTAAAGATTACGGGATGTGTAAGAATCACAGGTCTAGGACTGCAATATACATTATCTGGTTCAGTAGTATTGAAGGAAATTGACCTCACACAAAAGGTTTTATCTCATGAAGAAGAATTTCAATCAGACTATTTATCCGAAGATGTTATATTGCCTATCCTTGATAGTATTATCAAAATGTCTGGTAACTCGTTGACATTGATACAATTTCCAAAGCGATGGCGTCTAGCAATGAGTCCAGAACTGCATTCGTTTCTACTTGATTACGATATGCTGTTAGACAGTCGACAAGTCAGATGTTCGAAGTGCACTGTTAACATTGCAGAAGAAGATCATCTTGATGAGTATCCCCGGGGATACTGGGTCCGATGTGCCGAGGATGGTTATGATGGTGAATATTATGGGATGCAGAACAACACATGCATCAAGTGTGTCAGATTCTTCTGCGACCAATGTGAATATGAAGGTAATGAAGATCCTAATAATCCTATATGCATGCTCAATACATGTATACAATGCAAAGAAGAGTATTGTTATGATTGTATGCCCATGACCGGTTGTGTAGGGTGTTCATTTCCTGTATGTGGTAGATGCAGTAAGAAATGTCCAAACTGTGACACTCAAGCCTGTCGTCGTTGTAGTAGTGAAAGTATTCTCGCTTGTAATACTTGTGGTGAGGAACGCTGTCAAGAGTGTACAGGTTCTTGGGTTTGTGAAGGTCAGTGTGGCATTGTGCAATGTGGCCACTGTCGTGATGATACAAGAAGAGTCACTCCTCAGTCTGTGAGACATTGTGAATCATGTGACCATGGTTATTGTGATGATTGTCGATACTCAAAGTTAAGCAAAGATTGGGTTAATGCATGTGAAGGTTGCATTAAACTGATTGCTGGTGATCTTGGCAAGAGGATACATAAAGACAAGAAAGAAGAAACTGCCAAGCATATGGCTGCGATAGGAAGGCTTCAAGGGGCAATCGCAGCGCTTTGTAGTATTGATTCTGATGACGATGAATCAATGGACAGCTAATTGCGTAGTATAACTATAATTAACAACTAATAACACGTTGATTTAAGTGTAGAAGTAATGTTATGCCTTATCCAATAGGTTGCTATTTAACCAAGCCGTAATTACAGCTTTCGAGTAACTCCCTTTACTCAGTGGTATAGGTACGGTACGGTGTGATGAAGGATACCATTGCACCATCGGTATCCTCTTACTATGAGAGTTTGAATTCTACTACTGAATAGATGGTTTATTTGTTGGTATTGTGTTGCCTTCTATCCACGCTCCCGTTGTTATTACTGTACTCGTTGCATCATTATTATATTGTTATTAGCGCGGTTGGATTTGTCGGTGTAGTGAAGAGAAGAGGTAGTATCACATCTTATCTCAAAACTCTATTCACTGCAAAAAATTTGTGGATTGCAAATTGCTACTATATACTCATATCAATTAAACAACCTATACGATACTAAATATGACCAGCGCTGGTAGGGAAGCTCAAAATATATCGGGTAGTATGCTCTCCGATCCAGTTATTGATACCGATATGCCTGATGCCGCCGCCCAAACACTACAAAACCAATTAGAAACTAATTTACAAGGTGCATCAACACCAACTTCTTCTCCGAGCAACAATAGTACCTCAAAGCGTAGAAGAATATCTCCACTTGGTATATTTGATCTACCGGATATTGCATTTGTTCGAATATCATCATATCTCTGTACACCATCGAGTGCACTGTTAGCATTATCACTGACAACTGATTCTAAATCATGGAGAAAGTACAATTGGAATAAGAAGAATGTCTCACCAATATTAGCGTGGGCAAATGTGAAACGATATGAACCAACAGATCAAACGAAAGTTATATTAGCTTCTCAGAATTGGGAAAGTCTTGACTTTGGAGAATTGAATGATTATAAAGGAACAACATGGCATATGTGCGAGAGATTAAAAGATGATGATATATCGGGCGTTTTGGCATGCATTAATGTCTTGAGATTTTCTCAAGACATTAAAGATTACGGGATGTATTAAGATCACAGGTTGGGGATTGCAACTACTGTCCGGATCAGTAATGTTAAGTGAACTTGATTTTACGCAAAAGCTTTATTCTTATGATCCTGTTGATTATGATGTTGACAAATTATCCGAAGATGTTGTCTTGCCTATTTTGGATAGTATCATCAGAGCTCCTGGCAATTCATTAACGTTGGTGAACCTACCGAAGAGATGGCGTAAAGCAATAAGTCCAGAACTGTATTCGTTTCTAATTGATTATGATAGACTGCTGGAGAGTCGACAAATCAGATGTTCGAAGTGTTCTTTCAAGTTGTGGGGTAACTACCTCGGAAGGGGCGAGGGCTACGGATGGGTTAATTGTTACAATGACCCTTACTATAGGTGGGACGATGCTGGTATGCAAAACAATATATGTATGAAGTGTACCAAGTTCTTCTGTGATAGTTGTTATGATGGAATGGATGAGAAGTTAATGTTACAGAAATGTAAAGAGTGCAATAGCATATGTTGCCGTGACTGTGATCCAATGGTGGAGTGTTTACGGTGTGCTAGGGATGTTTGTGTCAGATGCAGTACGAAATGTTCAAAGTGTGAAAATCAATTCTGTGGCTCCGATAATTGCCTTGAATATTTGCCTTGGTGTGATACTTGTCATGAGGGAAGCTGTCGGCAGTGTACTACTTTTTTATCTTGTGAAGGCAGTGGCTGTGATATTGTACAATGTGAGACTTGTTGGAATAATCAAAATCAGAATAAGAAGTCTGATTATAATTTGCATCGATGTGAGACTTGCAATACAGACTTTTGTGCCGACTGTCGATACTCCAAGTTGAGTAAGGATTGGGGCAATGCATGTTCGGGTTGTATTAACCTGATTGCTGATAAACTGGGCAAGATGATACTCAAGGATAAACGAGATCAAGAAGCCAAGGATAGGGACATGAGACGAAGACATAGGGAGGAGGTGAAGAAGCTCCGGTTAGAGATTGAGGATCTAAGGATGTGGTCCTAACATAACTTGCAAGTTATTCCTCAACACTATACCGTATAATACTTATATCCAAGCTACATATGATATGAGCAGCCGGAATAGAGATTGATAGACAGACGATTCGGAAGATTTACATTTGGGTTGGCTCTGGATGACTGACTATCACAGGACCACAATGTTTTCACCTCATAAATTTTCTATCGAGCTCTTCAATACAGGGTACAACCCCCTGCTCTGACAATCAGACCCATTTGCTTCATAATATCTCTACAATAAATCAATTTATTGCTATTGATTGTCAGCGGCGCGGTTTTGTATATCGTTAGAGCGGAGCAGATTATATAAACTCATCGTCATTTTTTTTTCACATACACCTCCACCTTCAATAATAAACTGGTGGTACCACCTAATACTATATCGGTATATCATTGCAATTGGATAAAATATAATACAATATCGTCATTTTTTTCACATACACCATCAATCCACCACAACAATATAACAGTACCTAATACTCTATCGGTATCTAATAACATACAGATTTACAAAAATATTATTATACTTCAGTTCCACATTATCATCCAGCTGGTGATAAAATACCATACACAAAAAACAAACAACACATACAATTTACAAACAACAAATTATTCAATATGCCAGCTAACACATCCAATCAAAACCCCGTAGGCAATTCCAAGGCTGCTAAATTCGCCGCAGCCAATCCACTAGGTCCAATGGCCGATCCCTTCAGTGGTCTAGGCAATGATGAGAATACCGAGGCACAGAAGGAAGTATCCGAGAATGTACAAAAACGATTAACAAAAGCAATGGAGGAATTAAAAGCCAAACATGCAGCGGGTACTAATGAAAAGGATGATGTTGATCGTGCCCCCACTGGTGCAGCATATAAGGCATTGCATCAACATCAACGTCAGCAGGCTAAAGCTATCGCGGCCGCGAACGAACAACAAACTGCACGAGATAATGCCGAGCACAATAATCAAGTTATGAATATTAAGGAACAAATGAGGCGTATGAAGTTTGATGGTAAAGAAAATGATGAGAATGAATCAGATAGTTCAGATGATGATGAATTTGATCATTTGTTAGATGATGAAGATGATGATGAATTGGCAGCATTACGTCAATTACGTATAGCACAATTAAAGTCAGAACAGACTGCCCGTGCACAACACAAGGCACTTGGACACGGCTCGTTACGCACCATTACCCAAGATGAATTCTTACCAGAATGTACAGGCTCATCAAAATACGTTTGTGTACATTTCTATCATGATGACTTTGAACGATGTAAGATTATGGATTATCATTTGAAAATAATTGCAAGTGAGCACTTAGAAGCCAAGTTTTTACGAATTGATGCTGCCAAGTCACCATTCTTTGTTAGTAAATTGAGGATACAGACATTACCGGCGTTGATTGTTTTTGATGAGGGGAAGGAGATTGGACGGTTAACTGGATTTGATGGATTGGCACTCAATCCTAAAAAGCCGGATGAGTGGCATACTGGACGGTTAGAAGAGTGGATTTCAGAGTTGGGTGCTATCAAGTATATCAAGCCTACTGAAGAGATTGAAGAAGAGAGGAAACGTATGGGTATTGTTGTGAGGGGAAGTGTCTATAGTGATCGTGAGAGGAGTGGCATAGTTGACGATTATTAGATTGGCCTGTGTTGCTGGGAAGCTGGATAGGGGTACGTGGGACATGCTTGCATGAAGCCGGAAGGGTACGACCGGGAGTTGTTGGTAGCGGATAAAACCAAACTCTTGCCTGCGTTCAATGTGATAAATTCATATATGAATAGTGCAACACTTATCAATCACTGTATCAAACTTGCTTTGCTTTGCCTTCTCTTATCTTATTAGTAGAGCAGAAACATGCTCCTATATTCAATACAACTTTATAAGACAATGCATGAGGGAATGAGGTTGTCCATTGGCGTCTGAATTGGCATTTATTTCTAATTGCCACAAGCCTAGACAATACTCTCGTTATTCAATAGAGGAGTTGCTGTCGTGGTACACTGGCTAGCTCATGAAATAGTCACTGGACATAAGTTATTAAACATGTTTGTAATAGGTGGTAATAACTAAAACAGATATCATTACTAATTATAAATCTTAAGAGAGAGCTGCTTCCATGCTTGGTAATATCTCTCGTTTCCTCTCTCTTCTTTACTGAACAAAACATTTAGATATACTCCCCACTATAACTCGATGGATTTAAACCTATCATATAAATCCACCATCAAGAGGAAACCGTAGGGTTGATTAGTACAGAGGACAACAGTTTTAACATGATGAAAAAACGTCCCCTCTCTAAACCCCAATTATATATAAACACATACTCCCCATTTCCCAAACAAAAAATCTTTAAACCATCTCCTTATAATGACTACCACCCTCGCTCAATTCCATATTATTAGCACTATCACCAACATCCGTCTGTGCACCACATAATTCACGATCTTCGAAGCAACCATCAGCCATGGGACCGAATAACTTCATCCTTCGGTCTAAACTACCCTTGAGGGGATGGTAGTTGGATTTCGATTTACGTCGTGAACCGATAATCATGGCACCTATGGCAATTGCTGCGGCGGATGCTGCTGCTATCATCATCCAGAATGCTAATCCACCTGGGTGCATTAGGTGATTCTTCTGTGTTGTGGTGGCACCATCTGATCCTAGTGTGTAATTGTAAATTGAATACGGGGGTTTGGTAAAGTTGAGAATCATATCAAATTATTAATAAATAAATGCACGGCAAACAATAAAAACACAAATCCCTTACCTCCTCCACTACCACTTCCTCCACCACCTAAAATTAACAATTTATAGAGTTATATACAGGGGCAATAATACATTAATGAGCATATAATGTGTACAAATAATATAGCAACAGTTACTATTCCGTCTTACCTCCTCCTCCTCCACTACTTTTATGTCCAGGACAATGCGGAGGGCACTTTCCTCCATGATCACAAGCATGATGTTCGTGTGGCAAACAGACATGGACTATTAGAGAAGTAATAGAATAGGTTTTGGCGTGAGGGTGTATATAAATAAATTAAAAGTAACCATATATATAATTATAAGTTTAAACTTACCAGCCTGTAATACCAAATTCCACCAAGCCAATTCTCTTCTTTGATGAGTAGCATCTACTACTTCATTATCATTAATAGAGGCATCGATATTATCCAAGGTATTTACTTGTTCCACTGAATTGCTGAATTTGTCTGATATAAGTTTTGTAGACTCCACTGATGATTCTCCGGCAGTAGCCGAACAAACTAGGGAGGCTATGATTGCTATGCTTTTATATATCCGAGTCATGGTGTTTATATTGTTCAATACTTGATATTGTAGTGTACAGTACTAAAAAAGCCGCGCCACTTTGTCTGTTGTTATCGAAAAAGAAGGAGTGCAAATCGGTATCCTTTCTGCACTCTATGAAGGCTATTGTGTCATGCTTTTGTTGGCATTCATCGGCATCAGCTCGACGATAGCATAGAGCAGCCGTTAGTTAGCACAACAATACTCCACTACTGCTCTTCTCTATCCATTAATTGCAAGCAATACTGTAATTATTGACGACCATCTATCATAATTTGCAATCGAAGCAAGTAACATATCTTACAATACTAATCAATGACATCCGACGAGAGATCTAACGAGGGTGTTGGATTTGGCTCATTGCCATTACCAGATGAACATCTTGTCGATAGGAATGATAGTTCAAATAATACTGCAGTTGATATGATGAGTGGTAGTAGTAAAAAGAAGACTAGAGTAGTTATTAAAGCACCGGATACCAATAGCGGTGGCGGGGGAGGAGGATATGACGATTTCCTTGGCTACCTCCAATCCTCTACAGCCCCAGGTCCACAATCTAAAAAGCAAAAGGAACAAGATGAAAGTAGTGAATCTAGTGATGATATATCATGGTCCGATATCTTAGATGGAAACACTGCAACGTCATCTACAACAACGTCAAACAGAGGAGAATCTCCCGACTTTACAAATTTCATCAACTCACTAAACATACAAGAAACACCTGCCAATCGTAAAATTAAAGCAGAGAAGGAAGCAGAGGCACATGAAATCTTTTTAGAATTCTGGAATAGCGAGGCTGGTTCAAAGGCACGTCTTGAGAATAATTTCAAGGTATTTAATAATATACAAAAGAATTCCCCAGAAGCTATTTGGAGTGAGATTGTGGCAGGTATGCAGAATGGGGAGGTTGTTGAACAACCATTCTGGTCTAGTTTAAAGTCTTGGTTTGGTGCTCAACCTGCTCATGATGCTTCTACGGAGGAGGGGAAGCGACATGAACAGCAGCCAGAGGAGATTACCGATGTTTCAAGTTGTGATGAGATAGTTTAATGAGAGAGATCGAAATTGTACAGCAATATCCCGTGTGACCAGATATACGAGGGGAACCCCCTACTGTAAAGAAACTCTATCTTAAAGTAGTATAGATTGTACTTAATAAGATCTTGCGATTCAAAAGAATGCATGTACTTTCTTTTTTGAAACATATTCACCCGTCTTGACGATTTTTCATGAGCCTGGCGGCGGTACTTGTGCATCCACATCTATTGAATAATGAGAATATTGTCAGGCTAGTGGCAACTAGGTTCTTCATTTTGCATCTGATGCTGCATCTAACAGCTGCAAGTATGTGCACACTCGCACTCGCCGCTCTCATACGTAAAGGATACCGCCATTGAAAAAGAGATATTTGGGGAGAGGTGATGATCTGACGTCGTCTATCTAAATCTATCATTATCATCTATCTTTTCAGTAGTTATGATATCAGTTTAAGATCAACAATTTCAATGTCGTCGATTGGAGTTTAGGGTATTGCAATCCAATCACAGATTATTTTAAAGTACAATCTAATGTTTTACATATACCTAGGTTGTTCCTTTGAAACATATACTACCTATCCTCACTACCTTTTCTTTGAGACGCTGGAAAATGATCTCACTCTCAACCTGAAGCTCTTTCTTCTTCTTGAAGCCAGCTGCCTTGAATGCCAGGTAGAGAGCCGATGCCTCGGCTTCAATTGCAGTAGTCTTATACTTCTTCATCGTGTTGTTAATTTCCGTATACTCATCGGCGGGTTTCATAAGTCCGGGTAGCTTCTCCTTTAACTGAGCAAGTTTTACCTCATTCATCTCCTTCTCTCCCTTGATCTCGACGATCTTGCCTCCCTTCTGCTCCTTCTCCTTAGTCCACTTATCAATATCATCTTGATCACGACCAAATACTCCCTCTACCAAACAACTTCGGTTTATTGCTTTCTTCTTCTACCTTCACATCCAATGCGTTCATCTCTTTGGTAAGTTGATTGATGCCAATATCCTCATTATAGACTTTAGCACTGATCCGCTTGATCTCTGCTTTGCATGCTTCATACTTTGCAGGAGCTTCTTTCAGAGGTTCTAGATCCTTCTCCAGTTTGAGATACTTCTTGACGAGCTCTAGAGAAGATTCCTTAGGCTTGTCGGGATCGGCCACGAGGAGAACCATCTCATCCGATTTGTGATCAATACAAAACTGAGCAATTCCTCCATCTTTGAAGCCGTACTCAGGTAGGTGTTCACAACGGGGAAACTCACATTCAACTATAACCTTCTTCTCCTCTTTCACAGGCGCTGGTGCCGCTGCTTGTTCAGGCTTTGTAACTTGTTGTGGTTGTTGATCATATGCTCCAACTTGACGATTATGACGTACTTGACGACGAACTTGTCGGCGTGCTACTCTTCCTGCTCTTCCTCTTCCTGGCATATTTCAATTGCAATTGTAGGAGTATTATAGTATCGGTTGCTGTAGACGATGGAAAGAGGAGTGATATGGGGAGAGAAACAATAAGAATAAGATATAAGCAATACATCAGAGACACATTGATAATTTATGGTATCATTCTCATCATCATCGTCTTCGTCATGAGCATCCATCTATCAATCATATCATGATATGTGCATATCATATCATATCATATCATACATCATATCATATCAGAGGAGATCAGACGCGATCCATCATCCATCGTCATTCATCAAATCAATATATCATAATCATCACATCATCATCATCATCATAAACACACAAACACATACCTTGCTTAAACTTGATGTTATACAATCCTCAAAAGTTTATGAGCATAGATCCATATTGTTGAGTAGATGAGAACACCCGATCGATAATATTGCATGCCATTTTGGTTAGGCCTTTCATATCTTACCTTATGGTATCTTGCTCATCTGAGTTTCTACAGCTAGCTAGCTCCACCCGATCACACTAGCCTTCACTATAACTCTCTACACTGCATGTATTGATATTCATGGTGAGTTCATAGCGGCGGGGTAAATCAAGCATATCAAAAGCCATTGCAATTGATTGCATCAAATTGTCAAGTCTATTTTTTTCGATCAGTATCCTCTATTTACTTTATCCCTCGGCCAGATTGTATTTGAAATATGATGTTGTAATGTGCACATATCCAATTGAAATTTATACTCCCGCTGTGTTGTATTCTATTCAGTTGTTGATTGAGTGCCAATTCAAGTGGTTATGGCCCTGTGAATTTCACTTGATTGGGAGTCTCTAATTACTAACTGAGACATATTGTCTTAATAATTAGGTATAGGCCTCGGGGAAGTTCCCCGAAACCTAAATTTGATCTTTTTTCGGGGACTTCGGGGAACTCACGGGGAACTCAACTTTAAATGCATATATATCCTCCAATATATTGATTCTGAATGAGCTTGAGTGGTATATATACTCAGCTACATCTAGTAAATCCAAATATGCAATAAAACTAAGTACTTTATCATAGTTAGTCTACACATCTTGATCTTTGACTCTCAACCTAAACACATACATACACCGGGGAAGTCATAATCGCTTTATAACTCAGTCAAAATTGATTTTGGTGAAGTCACTCAATGATATAATATGATCAGTATCATGAGAGCTGTCCAAAAATGCAATAAAAAGGCTCAACTTTGAAATCGACCATTTTATTGGGTTATCGGCACCAATAAAACGGTTATCTTTATTCCCATTAAGGCCTTAATTTATTACACGTGTCGTCATTTCCCCGAACTTGTCCCCAAACCCCAAAATGAGTTCCCCGAGGCCTATTAACTATTAATAATTTTTGAATGTTTATCGGTGGAGTAGGAGGTGTATTGTATTCTAGATGACGACAATTAAAATAATGGAGGATAATACTCATGAAATATTTGAGAATCATGACATACTCATCAGAATTTTTCAATACCTTGGCCCTCGTCATGTCTGTATTGGTATTGGAACGACTAATTCATATATGCGTCAAATTTCTCAAAGTGATGCGCTTTGGAAATTATTTTGGGAGATTCGCAGTCTCTACTATACATCAAGTACAACAAAGTCGAGTAGTGATGACGAATTCATTGATACTAATACCACAATAGATGATAATGTACACAAAGCAGCCTATGTCTTTCGACATGCTATCTTTTGGATGAATCTACGAGATAAATTGCAAAGACCAGCAGATATATCAGCTACAATACAAAATAATAATGCAAAGATTGAAAATCACACAACAATAGACTCTTCAGATGATCAAGAACTATACAAAGCTTACATACAAAAACACACATCAATGAAGCTTTCTAATTTAAGAGTAGAGCCATTTGGTAGACAATTAAACACAGATAAGTTGGGTCAATCTAATCTAAGAGCTCCATTGTGTAATCAAACGTGGCCTGGACAATTATCTTTGGCAATGAACAATCCAGATGGCAATACAAGTATTACCTGTTTGAATCCAGCAGAAGCGTGGTGTGACCATCCAACCTGCAACCATGCAAGATGTGGTCCTCAAGGCTGCTTGAGATGTTATAGGTTTCTGCCTCGAGATTATGCAATGAGTGCAACTGGTGAGATTCAACGAGACTGTAGTGATAGAAACTACAACTCATTATCCTTTGTCAAGTGTTCTTGGTGTAGTGTATCCTATTGTTCACATCATTTGGCGGATTGGTACAAATGTGATGAATGTAAATTGCAATCATGTAGAGATTGTATTAGTCAAGTCTTTCAATCACCACCTGATATGAAGGGGTGTAATGTTGTAACTGCTGGCGATACTTGTCGTAGAATGATCTGTACACAATGCACATGGTATGTCGGGAAGAAGAAACAACCAAGTATTAGCAGAAACATACCCGGTGGAAAGTACAAACAAGATGCAGTAGAAGCTGACATAGTTACAATAAAAGGATCCGAGCTATCTAAAGAGGACAACAAGGCAGAGTGGGAAGAGGTAGAAACATGCTGTTCCAAGTGTTTAAGACACGTTGAGTTTAGATTAAAAGAACTTGAACAAATGAATTTGGGCTTTGGCGGATTAATGCCATAAATGTTCTAAGATTATAGCGCCGACTTAAACTATTTTAAGAGTTAGTAGAATCCTCATACTCTATGCCTTACCATCCTCTCTCATAAAGCAATGAAAACTATCCATACCAATAAGCATTACAGCATACGGTAAACTTGCTCTCCATTCCCTCCTTGCAAATACACTTCCACATACTGCAATTGATGCTAAAGTAATCTCACCCAAATCACCCGGATCAACTAATACTCTTGTACCATACTTGATTGT
>Ga0214481_100271_pt1 | contig 27923 bp, 19 predicted proteins | sample M1_20Mar14CPVII9_4_FD_165057 | JGI IMG/M metagenome (GOLD analysis project Ga0214481, IMG submission 165057) | Marine eukaryotic communities from Monterey Bay, California, United States - M1_20Mar14CPVII9sort6BwellG10 | ecosystem: Environmental > Aquatic > Marine > Unclassified | place: USA...
AATTATCACGTCGATTGAACAAGGAGCGTCGTACTTCCACTACTGCTTCTGCCGCCGCTGGTGATAGTGGTAGTAACAACGATAATAATAAAACTGGAATTAAACGTACAAGTCGTCATGCCGGTACCAATGGAGAGGTTATATCAAGAGGAGGTGGAGGTAGACACAGACGAGGTGGACGAGATAAGGAGAGCGTTATTGCTGGGGAGTCAAATGCTGGAGAGGAAGTCAACACTACTCCGAAAAGAGGAGAGAATAAGGAGAGTAGTGCATCTACATCATTAGCGGCAGCTGAAGAGATAATTGAAGATGAGAAAATAATTTTAGAATCACTATCTGAACAATTAGAACAATCATCATCAACTCAAGAAGAAGAAGAATCAACTAATAACAACAGCAAGTTACAACAACATTCAATTAACAAATTACCAAACATTGCCGGTGGATTATATAACAATGCGGGTATATCTGTTACTGATCGTATTAAGAAGATTTATACTGGTATTAATGATGGTGACAGTGGTAGTAAGGGAGAGAATGAGATACCATATGATAATACCAACTCAAAGTCAAAATCGTGGAATAGTCCTAAAACTGAAATGCCAAGTACTCCCGAACCAACATACTCTCCTTCTCCATCATCAACAGACACGCCTACTACATTGGAACCAACATGGAAAGGAGATGATTGGAAGACACCAAGTCCAACTACTACATGGAATGATGACGAATGGACTAAAGGCAGTAGTTGGACCAAGGGTACAATGAAATCAAAACATTCATCCGATAGCAAATCTAAAAAAACTACACCTACTAAGAAATCAACATCTACGTCATGGAATTCATGGGATGATAATACTCCACCACCAACTCCTTGGGGTAGTTCATGGGATCATCCTTCTTGGGATGATGATGATGACATGTATCCATCCTGGGGGGATGATGACATGTGGTCTAAGAGCAACAAGAGTCATAAGACACACAAAACGAACAAATCATCAACTAAGGAGCGTACAATATCAGTCTGTGCAAAGCGATTAATAACTGCCTTTGATCAAATTGAAAAGTTCAATGGAAAAGGTCAACCATTTGAGGGTATTAATAAACCATCAGACGTTACCAAACATTGTGCATTCATGGCACCAATGAATGTAGAACATGTTAACTATGGCTGTCCATTCATTTATGATCCAAATAATCCCATGGCAAACAGTCCTACTGGGTATGGCTTTGTCGAAGGAGAGAAGGAATATCAAATGTATTGGAAGAAAAAGTATCCATCGTCTGATCCCAAGATGGTGGAAAAGTTTGCATCGGCATATAATAGCTTTGCTCAATATTGTCAATGTTATCAAGGGTATGATATGGGTTGTGCTACTCGTATCCCACATGGACCACCGACACAGGAGACAAAGTATATGAATGATCGTCTGGCAACAGCAAATGGATATTCGGAATATCTAAAGCCTGATGGTACCACATCGGATCGTGCAGAGTTTTGTAAGATTGTAGGTGTATGGAATGGTGACTTCAATACGGATGTTGTACAAGACTTTACAGAAGATGTGCAGGAATGTGGATGTTATTGGATTGGTGTTGCTAAAGATATGGTTGGGACTTGTCCTGGAGTTGAGTTAGGAGCGTATAAGTTTGGCCCGGCACCTCCGACGCCATCGCCTTCTGACGAGACTATTGCTGAGATTGTGAAAGAAGATCCAGACTTGACAACATTATATGCGGCTCTCGATGCCGCTGATTTGGTTGATGACTTATCCAGTGAGGGTCCGTTCACTCTGTTTGGTGAGTATCGTTTGAGATAAGCAGCTGATCTTCCCCCTATCATTAGACTCACAACATATATCACTCTCTTGGACAAAAAACGACACAGCTCCGACCAATGAAGCTTTTGCCAAGCTACCCGCTGGAACCGTTGAGTCTCTTCTCCAACCTGAGAACAAGGGTGCACTAACTGCTATCTTAACCTATCATGTGGTTGCTGGCGAGGCACTGCTAAGCTCAGACCTTTCAAATGGTCAAGACATTCCGACCGCCAATGGAGAGGACGTTCATGTTACTATATCAGATGGTGGCGTCATGATCAACCAGGCTAAGGTAATTGATGCTGATATCTTGGCAAGGAATGGTGTCATCCATACACTTAATGAGGTACTCTTACCGCCCATCTTGATCGATAGCTTCGAGCCGGGTGAGACAGAGTTTCCCAATGACCCATGGTTTGTAGACGACTATATGGGAATACAATTCGAACGTACTAATGCTAAAGCTTATGAAGGAGACTGGTCCGTTGTGACTCCAGACATATGTGATGCAAGTAGTACGAATGACGATTATCGTAACTTGACACTCAGCATTGGTCCAGACTGGGGGGCTGGTAAGCTTACCTATTACGTCAATTCTAAAGATCTAAACTACCGTGCCGATGTATTGCTTCTATTTGTCAATGATGACGTGAACATTACACAAGGTTGGGCTGGTGACAAATATGATGACGAAGGTCTAGATGATTGGAATAAGTACACACTTGATCTTCAGAATGGTAGAAGCACGGGGCCACAAGGTATTATGAGCGCTTCTACTGAAGTATATAAGGTCACATGGCAATACCGATGTAAGGCAAATGAATATGATGGAACAGAATCAGGAGGGCGTGCATACATTGATTATATCAAATTCATTCCCTCTGGTGAAAGCACGGAAATGATTGATATTAGTACTCCTATATACTGGACTTACCCGGATCCATAAGTAACCTGGTATCGTTGCATGAGATTGAATCCATAGTTTTCATAGTGGTGGTCTGTTTAGGATTGGAATGAGGAGTTTTGTTTTGTATAATATGTATGTGGGGAGGGGAAAGAACAAGTGTGTGTTTGAAGAGCAATTCTAGATTGCAACTTTAAGATAATTATGTGTCAAATTAAAGGATTACTTTTACTGTCACCATACTGTACAAGATATCTACCTATTAAATTGCAAATGTCAGTCTCTTCCTTAAGTCGTACCTAGTAGTCTAATCCAGTCTAGGATACCTTGAGTCTGATTTTATCTCTACTCAATATACTCTCAACTTGAGCTCATAGTTCTCTTCTCGTATCTGAGTCTAATCTGTTTATGTATATATCTAGTACTGAGATGTCAGAAGATAATATAGAGAGACCACAAGTCAGTGATTATTTAGATGATAAGGAAACGACAGGAGACTACAAGCAGTTAAGCAAGAAGGAACAGGCTATCTTTACAGAGTTTTAGAGAGAATAGAGATACCCCATAGGGGAGAACAACATTATCTCGTGGTCTTAATTCCTGTGAGGTTTTGTTGCTTGATAGTTTTGACGCTTCTTGGCTATATATTGGCAACTTATTGTGTAGTCTAGGTAAACAACAATGTGGATAATTTGGATAGAAGTTGTTCCGTATCTTTGTTTATATCATTACCAGCATCCTTCCTTATTTCAATTTGGTGGAATCGTTCCCCGCTTTATTGTAACACCGGTGTCGTTCATAGATGCCACCCAGCAGTATGGACCTGCTAGTCCTCTCTTCATCACACCTAGTTTCTTTCCATTCTTATACACAGATAATGTGCCCTCGTCCAAATCAAGTAGCAATCCCAATATATCACCAGAAGACATACGTTCCATTCCATCCCAGGCACTTCCACTTACTCTTGAATCATCCCAGCCGCTTGTCCAACAATCTGAATTGGCTGCACTATACATGCAACAATGGTCATTGCTGGTATGTTCATCGTGAAACATATTTCGTGAGAAATGCTGGAAGAAGATCCTGTCAATTGGAAGTCCCCTTGCATTTTGATTTGCCTGACCTGGTCTCATCACACCTACTAGCACACTACCAAAGCCCCCAATGACAAAAGATGCATAATGTTTTCCTGCCCTAAGTATAGTGTTGCTAAATGCAGTACCCCAATCAATGGACTTAACACAGGATTTGTCATTATTCACATACTCAAATCTTCCAACAAGTTGATCAAAAGCAAGTGGTGCTCTCATCAATTGAATATAATGATAATCCGCTAATGAACTTTCTCCTTCATAATGTGGTAATGCTGCTAGTTGCTCCTCTGTTGCCAAATTGTTTACTGCAATACGTGCACTGTCTTCAATTAGTGATGGTTCATCGTTATTTGATATACCAAATCTTTTACACGTCAGACCCAAGTTTAATACATCAATGGCGGGTAGATATGATATAATCTTGGACAGAGCATCACTATTGAATAGCACCGCATCACCTCCCAAATTAATATCTTTAAATGTTAATTGACCATCATCTGTAACATTACACCTCACCAATTTCCTACCATTCTCATCATGATCAATCAAAACCATCCATTTCAAATATTCTAGAGACTCTTTCTGAATATCTTGAGCTGATCTAATACGATGATAATCTGCCAATGAGTTCTCTCCCTCGTGACACCAGTGAGATAAAGATGAATCTATTGCAATCATATCGTCTACTGCAATACGTGCAGACTGCTCAATAAGAGATACACCATTATTAGATATACCAAGTCTTGTACATGTTAATGCTAAATTGAATAAATCAGATGTTGTTTTACCTCTACTTGTCTCGGTTTGTAAATATGGTATAATCTTTGATAATGTATCACTATTGAATAGTACAGCTTGTACTTCACAAGATGTGTTTGTTGTCTCTTCAACTTTTAACATCTCTAATAAGTACTCGACCGCAGTCCCCAGACCGAGAAAACGACTAATTAAAATGCCAAGTTATTGCGTACCAATATTATCCAGCTCAATCATGGGGGGGGGGGTTGTCTTTAGTTTATTTAGGGTCTCCTCACAACTCAAACCTATTCACTGTTCAAACTTCTCTCATATTTGGCGATAAAACTGCTATACCGGTTGGTCGCCAAACCACTCCTCCGCTTTTCTAATTTCTCCGACTACAGTAGTAAGTATCATTCACGCCTAAATCAATGCCTTGAGCTAGCGGCCGCCGAGCACTCCTCATAATAAAGCTTGAGGTGTGTAGCGACTTATATAATTGCAATAATGACGGATAGAATCAGTAGCTGCAATGGTGTCATCGCTATCGACACATCATTCTTGAAGAAACAAAGACGAACACAAGATATGCTCAAATTTGCAATACTACTTAGCTTAATTGGCGTTTTCTTATGTGCCAGTACGTCATTCACTAATAACTCAACTACACCCAATACTAATCGTCGCCAATTATCATCTTTGAAACAATTTATTGATCCAAAATCTACCAATATACGCCTCGGCTCATCTCAAGTCTCCTCGTCTGAAATAGCCGAACAACATACCAACTTGCTACTTGAAATTGAACAAACACAAGCACAACTAAACAACATTGCAAATAATGCAATCACCAATGGACAAACAGCATTCCGTATTCATACAGCACCATGTGATGAAGGCACTCATTACTGCAAGTTATTCAGTCCATCCAAGATACTAATTGAGATTGTTAATCCCAATCCTGAAAATTATTACTCCGTCACTGTCACTAGTTACAACTCCTACACTGGATCTGCTACCTTATCAAATAGTTGGAGTAATAATGATGAATTCAATATGAAGAATTCATTAGTATACATATGGAAACCAATCTTTTCATCATCATATGACATTATAGTACGTGAAATTAATCAAAATACAAAGGATACTACACCATTAGTTTCACCGGGAGTTTATCCAATCTATATCTCCGAAGGTAAACGTGCCGAAGGTATTGGTATGTCTCTATTGAATGATCGTATTACTAACATGCCAACATGTCAAAGTATTACAAGTAATATTAATCAGGTATATAGTCATTTTGAAGGAGATTGGCTAGGACCAAACTTTGGCATAGAAGATCAGAGTCTGCGTACTGGATGGTCATTCCTACCGTCATCTGAAACAATGGGATGTAAGTTCGACACTTACTCACCAACATTACTCCAATCTATACCCAAACCTACCAAAATCTACATCATGGGACGAAGTGTCGAACGTGGAGTATTCCTATCATTAATTGATTTAATGTTATCTTCCGTCGAAAAAGAACATTTATCAAATTCCAAAATTGGTACCTGTTGGGGACGTGCCTCCGTAACTAAAAACAATTTACAAGTAACATATCAAGATTATAGAGTAAACATGTTTGAAGATCCAACGAAAGAACGATATATTGAATGTCATAATGATAAGATCATCAAGGATCCGGGGACGTCATTCATTCACAACGCGACGGAGATTTGGAATGAATTGTTCTATGAAAAGGAGGAAGTTGATTGGCCTGATGTTATTTATATGGTAACTGCATTAGGGAGTGGTGGTAAGTGGGAAATGAAATGGAGGAATGAATTATTTAAACATCATGTATACAAGTTTGTACAATCGTTACCTCCGACTTGGCAAGGTACTGTCTTACTTGGAGACTATTCATTTACTGCTCATATTGATGAACGGACATTCAACCAAACATATTACCAAGAGTATCTACATGAAGTAAACTATCTATTAGCATCCCTAAACGATCAAAGAGTACGTTGGTTTGATGGATATGGTATTAGTAAAGAACATCGTATGTATAGTCAAGAGGGTGAGGAGAAGGTTGGACGGAGTCAGCACTTTCATCATTCATGTGATATGCAGAATGATGTTGATCCTACTCAGTCCATGGTGGTATGTTCGAACATTACCGAAATGGTTGCACAAGTATTGTTAGGACATGCATTGGGTCCTAAAGATGAATTGATTGAGCAAGTGAAGCAAGCTGAGGATATTGGAAGTTTGCCAATGTCAACGACGATGAGGTATTGTCATGCCTGCCCGATGTGTATGCTACCCTTTAGTCTCGTGCCTCATCCTGAAATGACTTGTGTCGATGGTCCGATGCAGCCAATACCCGATGGACTACTTGGTCCTAACGGGCACTACTTGGCTTGCAGTCAAAAGCACACAGGCGGTGATGGGGGTGAGCATATCGATCGACTGAAGTGTCCAGAAGATTGTTTGGAGAGTGACTTTGTTAGTTCATTTCCTACCGAGAGTGATGTGGTCTTCGTTCGACAATGTCCCATTAGCAGCTAATAGAGAGTGGAGAGAGTGTGAGATAGAGATAGAAGAAGATATGAGTAGATAAGAGTGTAATATTTAGTAGAGTGTAGTCTATTATCGTACTCCTCTTTGGATACGCATCTCAAACACCAGATTGCAGAAAAGAGAAATCATGCCATGCCTTCTTCTCAATGAGATTGTTGTTGTCGTAGGATACCAAATCTTAAAATAAAGATCAGCCACCACTACTCAGGTTTGATGACAAGGACAACATTGCATAGATATTATCGGCTTGTTGTAGAAGACAATAAGTCTTGAGAAGTTATTAGATATTGCAGTTTATGGTTTAGGTTGTTTTGATTATCTATCATTTGGTTGGAAGAATATAAACCCTCACAAAAATAGACGGACAATTAGAAGGTAAATCCGCAACAACACAGACAATAGGCCTGTGTATGTATCGAACCTATTAAACACCATTCCATCCAATCATTATTAAATAAACAAACTATATAATATCATGTTTAAAAAGATTAAAGGTATTGGTAAGAAGGATGGCAGTAAGTTAGATGATTCTGAGAAGCGAGATCGCAAAGGTGGTGTTAGCTTTGAGGCACAGGAGAAGGATCCACGTGGTGATCGGTAAGTTTATCTATATTAATTGATATATTATATCGGTGATGGTGGCATATGAGTAGTTTTTAATGTATAGAGTTACGCGGTCGAGTTATGTGGCGTGGAGATATAGAGGGCTTGGCCATTGCAGTAAAAACTTGGATTTTGTGGCACATCTCATGTCTGGGGGCGGCAATAATAGCTAATTATTTATTGAGGCATGGGGGTAGATGATGTAGCAAATAGAGGTACATTGTTGTGGTTAGATTGGTTGTTCGGGGGGTGTATGTAAAGTGGGCTTGTCGCGATTTGCAGTGTTTTAATAATTTTGTGCACATCATATGTTCATTTCTCTAATCAAAACTTTTCCCTTCCGCAACCACAACCAACCAAACAACAATACCAACAAACAATTAATAAATAACAAAAAAACAGAGGTGACGATTCAGAACGTCGTGAAAAGAAAAAGTCATCCCGTTCCATCGATTCCTCACGATCAGTAGGATCAGAAGAACGTAGTGAAAGACGTAAATCAGAATCAAAGTCCAAAGATCGTTCAGATCGTAAATCATCACGTAAATCTATTAAATATAAGGTTGATGAGGATGGGAATAAGATACCAATTCCACGTGAGGAACGGGAAAAGAATAAGGATAGGGATAGGGATAGGAAACATAAGAGTAAAAGTAGTAGGAGTATGAAGGGCAAATGTAAGTTTTTAAAGTTGGTCATGTGTGTGTTGTTTTATGATTGTGGGGTTGGATTATTTAAGATTGGAAGGGGAAGTTATACGGGGTTGCGGGATATACTTTTATTGCAATTTCAACTAACTCTAAACACTCTACCCCCCCATTTAATCAACAGCTACCGACCGAGATAAGAAAATTGCCCAACATGCCAAGGCAAAGCGTGAGGCTGAGAAGAGGCGTGGTACAAAGGATGAGGTGGAGGATATGTCCGTGAAAGAAACCTCAGATTACGAACCCGGCGTTAAGGTTGAACTTAAGGGTAAGGGATTAACCAAGGGTGGGTCAACCTCCGTCCACGCCCAACGTTTCGATAACATCTATGCCGCACCCCAAGATATGGTTGGGAATTTCGTTGCACCCGTATTCGAAAAGAGTGATGATGATGTTGAGTTTTTATTAGATGCACTAGCAGACAACTTCGTTTTCAATACGTTAGATGAGACTGAGTTGGAAACATTAGTGAATGCGTTTGAGAACCATGAGGTGAAGAAGGGTGAAACTATTATTAAACAGGGTGAGACTGGGGGACATTTTTACATTTTACGGTCTGGTAAGGTTGCCTTCGTCGTTGATGGGAATGAGGTTGGACGTGCCGTGCCGGGGAATTCGTTTGGGGAATTAGCCTTGCTTTACAATGCACCCCGTGCTGCAACTTGTATGGCCGTGGATGGGACGGCGGGATTATGGCGTGTTGATCAGATGACATTCCGTAAGTTATTGGCCACACATACCATCCAGAATGATAACCAAACAAAGGATGTGTTGAAAAGAGTTCCATTCCTTAGTGATTTGGATGATGAGTTTATCCACAGGATTGCGGATGCCCTCACGACGGTATACTATGATGCCGGGGAGAAGATATTCGAGAGGGGTAGCGAGGGAAGTGTATTTTATGTGATTCGGGAGGGTAAGGTGGAATATGAACATAGAAAACGGGGTATTAAAGTATTGGGACCGGGGGATTACTTTGGGGAGCAAGCAATTGTCAAGAATGAGCCAAGGAAGGCTGATGCCACTGCCACTAGGGATACAATTGCTCTTGCCTTATCACGAGAGGTATTTGAGAAGGTGCTTGGACCATTGTCGGAAGTTATTGCCAGATCAAATGATCGTCGGTTGTTACGCAGTGTGCCTCTCTTCGCCAATTCAGACATAGAAAACTTCGAAATTGAGTTGCTGGGGGCATTGATTGATGAAGTCAAGTATCCAGCTGAGAGAGAGATTTTGTCCGAGGGTGATTATGTTGATGCTCCAGCACTTTTCCTTGTACGATCAGGAGTATTGGAGGCATTTACAGATGACGGTGAGAGTAGAATTCTCAAGTCAGGCACCTTCTTTGGAGAGGATACCCTCATGCCTGATGAAGAACAGAAATTCGGAGGAAAGGGTGGGATGAAACAAAGTAAAGAAACTGTAGAAGTATTGGAGGATTGTGTCCTTGGGAAACTTACCCTTGCCAATATTGACAGTGTTATATTGAATCTTAACCGCATGGGTAACAAGAAGGGTGGACAGGGTAGGGATACACTTGATCATTCTATTGATATCTTCAAGCTAGAACGTCACACACTCCTTGGTGCTGGTACCTTTGGTCAAGTGTGGCTTGCATCGGATAAAAAGAGTGGTAAAGCCTATGCTCTTAAGGTTCAAATCAAACGAGAGCTCATCGATCATCACCAGGCTGAGGGTGTATGTCGTGAGCGTGAGGTCATGTCCAAGATTGATAACCCATTCGTTATCAAGCTTGTTAATACATGCCAAGACAATCAAAGTGTGTTCATGCTGCTGAATCTCGTCCAGGGAGGAGAGTTGTTCAATGTTATGCACAATGAAGAACGAGACTGTATCCCTGAAAAAGAGGTGAAATTCTATGCCGCCGGTATCCTTGAGGGACTAGCCTACATGCACCGACGACGAATCATCTACCGTGATCTTAAACCCGAGAATGTTCTTATTGATGACCTTGGATACACAGTTATTGTTGATCTGGGTTTTGCCAAGGTAGTTGATGACAAGACCTTCACCCTATGTGGCACTCCACTTTATCTTGCACCCGAGGTAATTCTATCTCGTGGTCATGACAAAGGAGCCGACTATTGGTCCCTTGGATGTCTCATGTATGAAATGATTCTCGGTCAAACACCATTCTACGACCACAACATTGATCAGATTACGTTATTCAAGCGAATTGTTCACGGTAGATATCGATTCCCATCACATTCCTTCTCCAAGGAGGCACAGGATCTTATATCCGGAATGCTTGCCAATAAGTTGACACAACGATTAGGCTGTCTAGCTCAAGCGGAGAGGGATATAAAGGACCATCCCTTCATGGAGGATATTAACTGGGGTAAACTGGGGAAGAGAATGGCGAAGGCACCATGGGTACCGCAACTAAGAGATCCATTGGATGCTAGTTGCTTTGAGAGTTGGGATCATTTAGATGATAAGGAAACGACAGGGGACTACAAGCAGTTGAGCAAGAAGGAACAGGCTATCTTTACAGAGTTTTAGAGAGAATAGAGATATCCCATGGGGGAGAGCAACATAATCTTGTGGTCTTAATTCCTGTGAGGTTTTGTTGCTTGATAGTTTTGACGCTTCTTGGCTATTATTGGCAACTTATTGTGTAGTCTAGGTAAACAATAATGTGGATAATTTGGATAGAGAGGCAGTATCTTACTACTAGTTCTATCTTAGATTTCTTAGGCTTCACAGATCGGTCTTGGTCCCAAGCTCATAATCTTCTCATTCTCTTCCTCGGACACTACCTTACTAGCATGTCGATTACCTCCATTTGGTCCACGTCTCTCTATATACCTCCAGTTCGTTCCGAACATACTTGTTAGGATGTTATCATACTCACACGGTACTTGAATAGTAGTAAAGTAGAACTGAACATCCATGAAACAATCAAAGCTTGTCTTGAGGATTGATGCTAGTTGAGATTCATCGTCCTTGTTGAACTGTAAATATAAGAGATAGGTTTATATGTGAGTGTTATGATGAAGTAACCATGATCAACAAAAAGGTTGATCAACTTACATTACTCTCATTGATCCTCTCATCAGTATCAATAAGCCGATAATCACCTCCCTCCTCATTCCATCGTAACGAATCAACAACATGCACATCATGATTCGTCTTGGCAAGATCACACCGTGGATAGAAGTATGTACCACTATCACGATATTGATATACGGATGTAGCATGCATTCGAAACTTGTCACCACCATATCGTTTCGATGTACAACGGAACATGGCGCCAAAGTATTTATAGGGTGTTTGAGTTACTGGTTCTAATCCATGCCAATTGACATACTTTAGATAAGTTGGTTCAAGTTGTAGTAAGAAGTCGTCACCTAGGTATCCTTGTTTCTTCCCTGTATTAGTCTTCTTGAATGTGTTATATAAGTGAAGTAAGTCTTCATATACTACACCTAAATCTGCATCAACACCCTCTGTTGGTAGGAATCCTATAATGTTGAGGAGAGAGAAACATTGAGCAGATGAGATATGAACGAGGAGCATAATGAATGGATACTAAAATACTCATGAAAACACTCACCTCCATGTCGAATAATACCAAGTAAGAAACCATTCCGTGGAAAGACACGAATGTTATGCTTAGTATACATTTCCTTAATGAAGGTTGATATGTTTATGATATCCTGTTCCTTCACACAAGCTTTCTTGGCATATCGATATGTAAATTCTGGTAATGACGGCCGCGTAGGAAGATCGTCTTGGGGAGTATTACTTGATGAACGTTCAATCGCTTGATTTGATTGTTCATAGAATGATATTATATCCTATCGGAGTATGAATTGAGTAGATAAGAGGTCGTGATGTGCATACATATCGAAAGAGTGGAGAGAGAGACGACGATGACGATAGATATATGAGCAAGGACTCCGCCAGTCGATTATATACAGATATATCGAATGCAAGAGATCGTAACATCGAACATATAGCACAAAGACTAACACAACATACCTTAGCACGAGATACAACTAACCCCCTTTGTCTCCTTCTCTTCCTTTGTTGTTGTCTATGATGTTTAATAGTACCATGAGTAGTTGCACGAAGTAACCGATTTTGATTGGAAGTACTTTGCAATAAGGCCGCATTCCGCGCAGTGGATGATGAATAGAACCGTATTAGGATAATACATCCTACTGTTAGTAGGATGCATGAATGGAGTAGCCTATGCATTGCAAGTAAATGATAGAGGTGATATTCTTGCTAGCTCTGCTATTGCCACCACATACATTGCAATATTGAGCTAACATTGAGACTTGAGTACCATAATGACCCTGTCGTAATTTATGACCACGAATCGATTAAAACCAAACGGGGATACCTGATTCTTTGAAAATTTGCTTCATGACTCAAAGTGTCTCACAGTCACTGAGAGGCAAAACCAGAGCATTAGATATGGTTGGAATGCTAAAACATTGAGAGCATAGAAGAGAGATAATAACAATATAATGGAAGATATGATGGTGCAAGTAGGCAGAGGAGGTTATCCGAAGAGGAAACAAAAGCATCTCAATCTCAACTTAGCTGAGTATCTTGTGAATGGGTTAGAATTAGAGAAGACAGAGAGAAGTAATAGTAATTATGATAGCAGTTCAAACAGTATACATTCCGCACCTCCTGGAAGAATTATGAGACACAATATCAACAATAACACTGCTAGCCGTCTTAGCAATTCGTTCACTGATCATAACACTTCAGCAGTAGGCCAGTGCAGTGTTCTATCCGACTTATTATCAGTATCTGACTTAGACGATGACGAAGATGAAGATGATAATCAAACACATCTAGGTAGCTTAGCTGGAGTTAGCGTATATGTTCCACATGTTCAACGGCAGTATCGCCGAAGTAGAAGAGCACTCAATTCCACATACATGCTACCACTTCTCATAATACTCGTTGGTACGGCCATAACCCTATGTCATCTTCGATACCATCATTTACATAGCCTTTACAATTCAACACAAGAACCATCCAATCAATCTCTACAAAAGATGGGGCTAAGCAGTAGAATAGTACAAGATAATATCTTTCACCTCATGATTGCAACCATTGTGCTTGCTATTTGTATTCTTGCCAAGAGATTGATCTCCTTTCGGCAGCAACAGAGGAGAGATAATAAGGAAGCCTTGAAATCCTCAATATCATGTACTGATACTGAGACTGTTGATAACATTGCTTGATAATATTGATAAAGTAACCAATCATGTATTACATCTCTAAATTTACACGATAAACTGTTGTATCATCATTCGATAGGACAAATCTTCTTAATCAACTGATGGTTGAATTTGTCTGAGCCTCTAAACGGGCGTACAGCATTCGACTCCATACATCAACAGGTCCTGGCAAACAAAAGTGTGATCCATCAAAGGTAGCATCACCTCTTGCTAGCATCAGTGGTGATGTATCTAATATCTGGAAGGATCGTTGGTTACTGCTCTTGAGCAGAGTAGAAAATGCTATTAGATTTTGATCTGGCTGCTCAGGCATATTGCCACCGTATGTTTCCCACTGAGCATACATGTCTGGTGCAGTGTTGCCTGCCGTAAAGTCAGTATCCCAATCTCCATACCCTCGAAGGAAGTGTCGGACTGACGTAGTACGGAAGAAGATGTTTTCATCTGGTATAGCCCCAAAGTCAAAGGACAGTGCATCGTTTAATATCTTTTCATACTTTGTCTTCCAATTCTCTCCATTCTTTAATCCAACATGATGTCCAAAGTTGAAAACTAGAACATCATTTACAGTAGCATCCGCTAGCTTTTGCTGTATCTCTTTTCTCTGCCTCCTAAGCTCGTTTGTACATCTTTGCCACCTTATCTTTTCCATCACTTCCTTCTCAGACAAGCCTAATACATGCATGAGTTCACACTTCATTGTTTGATACCACTGTCTTGTGAGACTGTCTCCAATTAGGAAGATCCTTCTTGATTTGATTACATTACTCAACCGTGCACGATATTCCTCAAGGTTGTTGTTAGGCATGACGGCATAGAGTGGATGATTCGATTGCCATGTGAATTGATCATTAGCCGCCAATATCCCAGGACTGTTGAAAATTGTATGTCTATATTCAGCAGTGCTATTCCTCTTGAGATTTGATTCAACACTGTGGCAGTTGCCTTGGAACTCTCTATCTAAGCAATGCAAGTGTTCTGGACTAATGATAGGCTGAGCATTTGTCTTTTCAACCCACATTCCAGTTTGGTCGTCATTAATATCACCATCATCATCATGGGACGATATTCTCCTCTCGTGAGTAAACTCAACGTTTATTTAGCGATAAAACGTAAAATTCACTACAAACACAATCACTACTAAGCAAAGGTAACGGTTTACCTTAACATCCTAACCATGGGTGACGCCGCTGCTGATAATATAGCGGGAACTGTCTCCTTAGGACGCGGCATCAAGAGGGCATTCAGTTCCGCCGTCGATGCTGGTGCCAGCGTTGATTTACTCCGACAACAGATGCATCAAGCAGTAGCCGATAAAGATTACATCTTAGCAGGTGAACTACAAAAAGAAATCGCTCAGTTGGAGAAGTTACAGAATGATATAAAAGATGCTGTTGATAGTGGTGACTATATCAAAGCAGGCGAGTTGCAAATGCAAATGAATGAGTGGGGTACAAAACAACACCAACAAAGAAAAATACAACAGCAACTCAATGTAGAGCAACAATTGCTAACGTTCTTGGAAAAGCAAACCAAAGACGATATAATAAGTAAAGAACACCGTGAACAATTAAATAAACTGCAAAATATTGTACAAAATGCTACAAACAATCAGCAGAGTAATATTAGAGATAATGCTATCAGTCTATATGCTATTCTTAGCAATGACGAATCAGAAATTACCATCATCAAGAAACTATGCTCTTTGGTTAATAATAATAATGAGCCACTACCGACACCGACATTAGAAGAATTTGTATCATCATTCCATGATAGTAATGCGTCAGTTGTTAGTCCAACATATCTAACTGTATTACAAAACATTCTCAGAATTAGTAGTGGTGTTGACTGTGTAGAAAAGAAGAGATTAGAAGACGTTTATGAAAGTTAAAAGACATGATATAACCAACGAGATTCGACGGAGGGAGAGGAATGAGAAGAAGAAGGAGGAGAGGTAAGTGTTGATTGTTATTAATAGTTTGATTAGTCATGTGTTACACAACAATATAATATAGACTTACCGTTCCCTTCGTTATTATTATCCATCGCCATCCACAGTACAAAGAAGAGTGCCGCCGCGGCCACCAAACCCCCTCCCGCCGCTAGCCATGAACAACAACAACAACAGAAGGAGGAAGAATCATCTACCAAGACATCCGTTCAAAAGGTTGTTCGTAGGAATTGTTCTGTTGAGGGATGTAACCGCAGAGCAGCTGGGAATGGGAGATGTAGAACAGAGCATAAGGGATATGATCTTTGCATTATTAAAGGATGCACAAAAAAAAAGATCCAGGGAGGAGTCTGTGCAGGGCATGGGGCGATAGTGAAGAAGAAGACTTGCAAACATGAAGGATGCAAAAATATTGCTCAGAAGGGAGGAGTTTGTATCAAGCATGGGGCCAAAGTAAAGACATGCAGCCAAGAAGGATGCACAAATCGAACACAGGCAGGAGGAGTTTGTGTTAAGCATGGTGCAGTAGTGGCGGCAATGAGGCGTGATGAGGAAAGGCTTGAGGATAAGGCCAAGTTAATAAAAAGGTTCTACAGTGATGCTGAATATGACAAGTCTTCATCCAGTGCAGATCAAGTATTTGCAAGTGTTGATATGCATAATAAACGACCAAAAACGTGTTGGCAATCCTTCCATAAGTTTCTTCATGATGTACACGCTGGTCATCACAGTATCATGGAAGATGAAAATGAATTGTTTGACTTGGCCAAGTTCAAGATTGACTTCTCGGGTTTCTATGAAACACTCATGCCTGATGAGAAGGAGTTCTTAGAACGTTGTGATGGAAAGCATTGTCTCACACCAGAGGCCTATCTCTCTGCTAAGGCTCGAGCATTCAGTCCACATTTGAATAGAGAAGAAAACAAGCGTTTGGCTACCCAGAGACCAAATCTCTGTGAACATTGTTATGTTGGAGTTGATCCACCTGAACGAGTCATGACTCATCAAGGCAAATCTGACAGAACCCATGTCTACGATTGGAACAAAAAGTATGGTGATCGATTTGATCTATATGGTGTTGATCATAAAGATATGAAATATTTTGTTCGAGTTGGAGAGGATGGTACTAATGGCTGTACCAAGCTTGGCAAGAGTCATCTTCCTGTCCCAATCAAGTATGCCTACCGAATCAACATCAATGGGCCTCATATTCACAAGGCAACATTCATCAAGTACTTTGATAACTATGAAATGCTCCCTCAAGATCAGTGGACATATCATACATGGGACGAGGTAGCAAATCATGACGATTAGACGAGGATGTTGGTTTTGAGTAGTTTTATTAAGATTCGTGTGTACTGTGGATCACATCTTCTCCTTTAAATAGGAGCATGCCATGGTTGCTGATGAAAAGAGTAGTAGTTTAGTTAGGCGGTACTGTGGATCACATCTTCTCCTTTAAGTTGGAGCATGCCATGGTTGATCAAGATAAAGAATAATGTATTTAGGTAACTATTCTAGACATTCTTACTTATTATGATAACAGCGACAACTTAAGTTACTTCTATTGTCTAAAACTAACCGCGAAGCACAAGGCTGTGGTGCTTGTGAGTCGTCTGTGGGTATTGAGATGTATATGCTGGAAGATGCGCGTTGTCACAGTTTATGATGATGATAGAGGTAAACATAAGTTATGTTAGTACATATAGATGCAAGGGCAATCAATAAGGGCAAACTAAGGTCAAATAAAGCAGTCAAGTCGTCGAGCCTTTATATTGAACACCTGCATGCACATGATAAAACAATACTAACGCGGACTTTCCTGCAGCTGGTCCAGATTGAGATGTATGTACCTTTGTATAAAAGTCAAGAAGTAATGTATTGGCTTCATTTGTTGCTGTGTTATCAGGTGGATCAGGAGTGGGTACTTTCCATTCAGTTGAGTGGGCATACTGGTGTGGAAGGAAACAGTTAGTTGTAGTGAGAAGAAGAGTGAATGGTATCCTCTACCAAAAGTGAGCATATCATATGCACAAAGGCAACGTACCTTGGCCTGTGGGTTCCCCCATGCTATCTTTGTATCCTTTTCTATTGTTGGAGCTTCACCTTGTTGTACCATTTGAATGTCATTCACTTTCATTCGGTATGTTCGAACGAGGCGCCCAAAGTTTGCATTCGTGTCACCAACAAACAGGTTCTGACTTCGGATGAGAATAGTCAAATCTGTAATACTTGCAATGATCCTCGTGTACAGGTCTTTACACTTGTCTGGGTATCTATGCAGCCATTGATTGTGATATCCTTCTAATACTGGACCAAAAGAAAACTGGAACTTTAGACACTCGTGTCCTTCCAAAAAAACAAGCCCATTATCATCTTTTGGCAACTCCTCAATCTCTTTACCAACTTCCTCTGGGTCGTCTGTAGCAATATAGACAGAGTGTTCTCCACAAATATCATGAAACTGTGTCAGATAGTGTTTAAATGGGATGTAATTCTTACTCGGGGCAGAATCCACTGCATGATCCTTCCAGTAGGCATTTACAAACGCCTTTGACTCTCTATTGACTTTGTCACCGCGTCTCACATGAATTGAGGAATAGTAATTGCCATCAATTGCTGCCAATGGCATGTTGTTCTCTTCTACATAGTTCTCGACATCTCGACTAATCCACGGTTGGAAACGAATGAGTCCTGACCTTGCCGTTAGTGCACTGATATAGTCCCATATATCTTCTTCTTCTGTCATAGACGAGAAGAGCAGAGCTTCTTCATTGCTTGCCCCTAATCTAAGTGCCCAGCGGTAGGCGGCATCAATAGACTCTTGTTGGGATCGATCAACCATTCGGTCCTTCACATGGTGATGAAAGTGTCTAATAGCAGTGACTCCGTTTACTACCATAACATTGCTTTGACGATTGTTATCACTTTGACAAGTAATTATGGGTGCCGGCTCAATAGAATGGTTCTCCTTCTTACTTGGGAGCTTTTTGCCAAGATTTGTGTCAGAACAGGGCACGGGACACTGTCGAGATAGCCACTCTGGTTGGTCTAAAAGTCGAGAGAGAGAATTCGGGAAGGAATCATTGCCCATGAGTTTTATGTGACCCCTTGCCAAGTTCACTGGTTCAAGCATCTCATCCTGATATTGTTTAAGATGTTAGATGTAGGTTTAAGAAACAAACGGATGAAACATTCTAAGCACATCATGATCTAACTTACCGGACAGCCCATGTATTGACCCTTCCCCACCAACACAAGCGCCATGTCTAAATATGTAGCCATCCAGGCCACTTGCAAGTATGTGTTGAGTTGGCTACCTATGCCGTGACCACCGAAATCGTCTGTAAAATAAAGAATGACATTATCACAAGCCGCTTCTGCATCTATATTGAATGATTGGGCGTTGAGGAATGGAGTAGCTGGTTCCATCTCTGACGGCGGTAAGAAGGACTGAAATTGGCTGCCGACTTCTTCGACTAGTTCGTTCTGAACAGCTTGATTGGCAGTATCAGCTACAGTCCATTTGCTAGGCCAAGGATCAGTGAATACAGAGCTTAAAGCCCCAACATCACTATCAGGAATTGAGCAGATATCGGGGTGGAGAGCTGTAAAAGATATAAGAGATTAGGACAACCTAAAACATATAATATAAGTCAAGGAATGAGAATGAGAACGTACCATGCTCGTGAACGATCGGTGACTCATAGTAATCTCTATGATCACCTGCTCTACAAGCGCTTGTCTTTGGGTTGGTGTTAGGGATCCATCGATGAGTGCCTTTACTCAATACCGTATATTGAAGTAAACTAGTAAACCCTTGTTCGGCGTTCTTTTGAACTATTTGTTCGGTGAATAAGTTGGCATCGAGCACATTTGGACGTATCACAAAGAAGTCAGTGTGTACCTTTGCCCCGCGATTTCTGCAGTTGATGAGTAGTGCTGATACTGTGGGATCGACCATAGTCTGTCTTAAGAATGTATCATCACGAATCATAACATCGGGGTTCAACCTTATTACCCAATCATATCCATCAAAGAAGTTAGATTTCACAGCTTCATACATTGCCATGGCAGCACCTGTGTTATAGACCTCATTTTCTCTAAGGTATATTGTCAGGTGATGGCTTGCAAACGTATTATGCAATATACTGACTGCCTCCTTTCGTCTCTCTTCGACGGGGTTGAGATATACAGCAACGTCTACCTGATACAGCAAGCTTGATCTAGCCAAAACATTTGGCCAGCAGTACTTTAAGAACATTTCTGAAATGATGGATCATAGCAAAGATAGGATTATATATGAGATACTAAGATATATAATACATACAAAACTTTAGACAATTCTCTTACCATGTTGACTTGACATATGACTTGTAATGTAAAGAAGAACACGGCCATAGTCAGGGGTTCCAATTGATGACGTTCCTTCTTGTGGACTAAAAGATATTGTACTTGGAACAGTAAATGTATCAAGTTGCTCATTTGGGTATGATGCCCTGGTATCAGTGACAAGAGATGCAGGAGCTGGCTGCTCCACTTCAGTGCCTGATAATACCGATGATGAAGGAGATAGCAATGGTGGCGGCTGTGGTTGTTGTGTATGCATCTGAACAAACTGTTCCATTAATGCTTGAGTTTGATAATGACAACTCACACTCTCTTCTCCGCAGTATCCCCTCTTGCCCTGAGGATCAACTTGTACTAAACCATCTCTTGTCATACCGTAGTTTGTAACCATGTAACCAAGCATCCAATCCGAATGCATGCAAAAGTATGGTCTTGATGCCAACTTGTAAAAGATATTGAATACTGAATCCCCCGAAGTGTATACATCCAATTCTTGTGCTTTGTTCTGAGCAAGTTGTTTACATGCATTAATTGTGAATGGATCCTCCTCCTCTCCCTTTAGAGTGGTGGGTATCAAACCATTATCATCTTTGTTGCAAAAGATTGGACGACGTGTCATTAATTCTATGGCAGCCTTATTCAAGTAGGTACCAAACCCTCCATGAGCTGCCTTGAATCCTCCATATTTACCAAGTTGAAAGACACTCCCGGCAGCAATGTAGGGATCCTCACTCAAAGAACTATTTTCTTTCGTCATCATGAACTGCTTAACCTTGTTCAAATCCACAGAGGTATCATCATCAACAATCACTAGTATATCAGGTATACTCCTCTTCACCTTGACACCACCCTTACGACTACTGCTATACACAGCCTGTAACCAACCCAATGCCTTCCCAACACGACGTTGTGCACATATCCATCCACCACTATTGCCATGTCCAATACCATATTCTTTAGTACCTACATTTGGTAATCGGCATGTATTGACGTAATTTAATCTCGTTGATTCGTCAGATAGACTAAGAGTACAGGATGGATCAAAGTCTGTAGATTCGGTAAAACCATAAAAGTTGCGAGTAATTGCAGCCCATGTTTGTAATTGAGATGTCATGTAATCAAATCTAGATTCAGATCCAATACTAACCACATCCACAACCATTTCTTGTCCCTCTGGTACATTGTTATGATGTTTAATTGATGGATATGCATATTTGTATTGTTCAAGATATTCATGTTGTTCGATAGTTGGATGGTATTCTAATTCTATGGGTGACGTGTTGGAATGTATAACTTCAGATGTAGATTTAGGATCTACAAATTGTGATAGAGAAATGGTTGATCGAGTTGTTCTAGCTCGTCTTAACTGTCGATGCAATATTGATGATGGTATGTAGCTATTATTATTGCTAATATTATAATTGGATGTTGCTGAAAAGAATAATATCAAGCATATGGTAGCGGTTGAGAAAAGGATGGTAACTATAAAGATTGCTGGCTTTGATCTTTGTATCATTTTGTGTATGCAGGTCTCTTCTTTCTGTATCAACACGATTTACAGAGATATCAATAGTCCAATGACCGAGTATATCTCCCCTAATTTTTTTTTGTATATGTATGTAAAGGGAGCGTTTATGATCAAGCGATCTTATCCATATCTAGCCAATGCACATCGATAGAAGACAATACGCTTGCCAGGTATGTTCTCTTGGGTTACACAACAACAACCCATAGTAGAGGCCAGTAGCTGTAATCAAGAGGGTTTTTTAACAAAGGAGAAGGAGCGATTGAATAAAATTCCAATTTGGAGAGCAAACGAAAAGTTACTTCAATACTCCTCAAATCTCCTCATTATGGATCTGAACATAATTAGCAGCTCAAAATCACACAGTACTTCCCTAACTATGCATGGATTAATTCTATATTGAATTATAGCTACCATACATCATATCCTCACTTCTTTTAGCAAGGATACCCTAGGATACCGGAACCAACATATATCTATTTTTTGAACAAGTCCTGATTCTACTTGATTGCTGGTCAATAGATTAGACATTATGATTTAAGATAAAGACTCACCCCTATCTTTAACATTCTATTCTCTATCTAGTGTCTAATGATTCATAGTTACCATTGACGAACATCTTGAGTGGTATCTCAATGGCCAAACATCTGTTGTAACCTGTTGTAACTCACTTCTTCCCAAGAACACATGCCTCACTCTGACAAAACATAAATTCTATGTCCGATTTTCTTTTCCTATCATACATTAAATCATCAAAAACCTCTTTCAATTTCTCAGGCACTAGCAAGTTTTTATCGCATGTTTCTGTAGTTGCCTTCCTGTAGCCGCCATGCTTTGCTACTTGCATGTCTTCAATGAAGTATAACCCTCCCGATTTCACAGTTGGCCAAAGCTTTTGGAAGCTATGCCAAATCTGACAGTTTTGGTGTCCTCCATCATCAATTACAACATCAAAATTGCCCCCCGACTGTTCAATCCATGAATCTAGCACAGCATCATTACCCTGATCACCTACTAGCGTGTTAATACCGTCTAATTGCCCCCGTATTGATTCTACACATTCCCCGTCATACTCTGCTTCCCATATCTCTGCTTGAGGGAAGAGTTTTCTATAAAGAGCAACAGATGCTCCAGGACCATATCCCATATTACAACCAAGGCCAATCTCAAGCATTTTCATAGTTGGATTTCGTGAATAATACGGCAGAAGGAATTTTCCATACATGATTTGATACGTATGAGTAGTGACCTTGTCTGTGATTGGTATTAGTGACTTTGCGGTGTCGTAGTATATAGCAACGCCATTCCACGAATATTCATATATATCAATATCATCTGTAGTAGCGATTGTGAGTGTTGGTTGTTGTTTGTAAACTATAGATTGGGGATCGATTAATCCTCCCTGTTGTTGTTGCATTGGATGCATTATGGTACCAAGTAAACTTCTTCGTAATGAATGCTTTGTTGTAGTATTGTCATTATTATTCTTTTGCAAGAGACAAAGCGCTGCAAATAATGAAATTAGGCATAATGCCACTATTGATAGGTTGGTCTGGATTTGCATGCTATAATGTGATAATACTAAACCGATATGTATAGCTCGATGACGAATGTTGATTTATAATTATAGTATTAGTATTTTCATTCTTTTGCAAGAGGCAGAGTACTGCCAAGAATGCAGCAATATCCGTATAGGTTGGTTGCAGTATAACCTATCCGATAGTGGTATCGGCGGCTTTTATCATATTGCAAAGAGGAGATTAGTATTCGAAAAAATGCTTTTATGGAAATGACCGGTATCCTTTATTTTTATTGAAGATTCGAGAGTTGATTGTCATAATATGGCAAGGCGGCAACTACCACCTCCTCGGCCAAGAACATTGCAATGGCATAAGCGTATTTGTCAAGCTCGCTTTCATCGTCTTATCCATGTTCATTGGCTGATATGGATAAGATCGCTTAAACATACTGTCTCCACTATACAAAAATTTCGGTCATTGGACTATTTGAATCATCTCTCTGCAAAGAGCAAAGAATCGAGGTTGATACAGAAAGAAGAGACCTGCATACACAAAATGATACAAAGATCAAAGCCAGCAATCTTCTTTCTTACCATCCTTTTGTCAACCGCTACCATATGCTTAATATTATTCTTTTCAGCAACATCCAATTATGACACCAGTTATAATATTAATAGTGGCTACATACCATCATCAATACTCCACCGACAGTTAAGAAGAGCTGATAGAACAACTCGTTCAACAATCTCTCTATCACAATTTATAGATCCCAAATCTACATCTGAAGTTATACATTCCAACACGTCGCCCATAGAATACCATCCAACTATTGAGCAACATGAATATCTTGAACAATACAAATATGCATATCCATCAATTAAACACCACAACAATGTACCAGAGGGACAAGAAATGGTTGTGGATGTGGTTAGTATTGGATCTGAATCTAGATTTGATTACATGACTACACAATTACAAACATGGGCTGCCACATCTCGTAACTTTTATGGTTTTACCGAATCTACAGACTTTGATCCATCCTGTACTCTTGGTCTATCGGATGAATCAGTGAGATTAGATTATGTGAATACATGCCGATTGCCTAATGTAGGTACTAAAGAATATGGTATTGGACATGGCAATAGTAGTGGATGGATATGTGCACAACGTCGTGTTGGGAAGGCATTGGGTTGGTTACAGGCTGTGTATAGCAGTAGCCGTAAGGGCGGTGTAAAAGTGAAGAGGAGTATACCTGATATACTAGTAATTGTTGACGATGATACCTCTGTGGATTTAAACAAGGTTAAGACGTTCATGACAAAAGATAATAGATCTTTGAGTGAGGATCCCTACACTGCTGCCGGGAGCGTGTTTCAACTTGGTAAATACGGAGGATTCAAGGCAGCTCATGGAGGGTTTGGTACCTATTTGAATAAGGCTGCCATAGATTTAATGATACGTCGTCCAATCTTTTGCAACAAGAATGATGATGGTAGTTTGATACCCACAATGTTAGAAGGAGAAGAACAGGATCCATTCACAATTAATGCATGTAAACAACTTGCTCAGAACAAAGCACAAGAATTGGATGTATACACTTCGGGGGATTCAGTATTCAATATCTTTTACAAATTGGCATCACGACCATACTTTTGTATGCATTCGGATTGGATGCTTGGTTACTTGGTTACAAACTATGGTATGACAAGAGATGGTTTAGTACAAGTTGATCCTCGGGGCAAGAGGGGATACTGCGGAGAAGAGAGTGTGAGTTGTCATTATCAAACTCCAGCATTAATGGAACAGTTTGTTCAGATGCATCCACAACAAGAATCTCCACCACAATTGCTTCCTGTTTCATCATCGGTATTATCAGATGCTAATGTAGAACAACCGTTAGCAATATACAAGGAGTGTATACGCCATACTACTCACGAACTTTTGCCTGGTATCATTGCAAAGATAAATGAAGATCCTGAAGTTAATGGATTGAAATCCTTTGCAATTCTTGGTAGTCAAGACAAGAGGACTAATTATGTCAAAGGATTGGATCTGAACATCTTTCGTGGCAAGCAGATAGCCATACTTGGCGATAGTACTTTGTTCTATCCAACGCAATGGCTATATTCAATGATGACACATCTTGAGGATGAAGAGAATGGTCAACCAAAGTACGATGAAATGCCGCTTAGTGAAGCATCAACAACTGTTCAAGAGAGAGCTGATATGTTAGGTGTACAATTGCCTGATAACCGGCAAGAATCACTTCCTATAACTGATTCTAATGGCACTCTGATCCAGTGGACTGGTATGAAAGGATTGACTAGAGCAGAAAGTTTGGAAGGGAAGATCAGTCGGATGTTTGAAACTGCTCGTCAGATGAACCCTCATGTAATTGTGGCCAATATGGGTCTGCATTGGCTTCATCTTCGTCCATTTACAGGACCTAGCAATGGAATTGTCATACATAGATGGGTCCACTACAAAAATGATTGGTTGACGCAAGTCTACAATTTGGCGTTGGATATGAATGAGACTACTCTTCTTTTATTCAAAACAACGAATTTCGTTTGTGATAGCAAAAGAACAAATGATTGGGAGACATATGCAAATCTGTATCTATCAATGGACAACCAAACAGTAGAAGCATGTTACCAAGAAAACAAGCAGTTTATTGGGACGTATGAATTGACTCAATCACAAGTATACGATTACTGCCAATACGGCCAATTCACAGAGATTGGGGTGCAACAATACAATCGAATCATTCATGAATTTGTGAGAGAGATACATGAAAAGCAAACCAATTCTCGTCTGACTGTTGGCATATTCAATGATCATGATGTTTTGTCATGTGACTCTACTGATGATGCTATCCATCATTATAAGAACATGGAGGTTAGGCTCCGCCTATTATCGAACACCATTGACAGTTATCTTGGATGTAGAAACTACCCACAATCAGTGATGGAGATGGCACCAGAACAACTTGATGCAACAGTGGAAGAGGAGACAATAAGTTTCAATCCCCTGCATATATGTGACCGTCCTACAAATCATGTACGGATGCAACATCCTAATGTCAATCAACCATGTCCAAGTATCACTCAAGATAGACCTCTTCTACTACTTGAGGGAAGTATAGCCAGGGGACGTACAGGGAACAACCTTATGGAGCTCCTCCATGCCATACAACTCACGAAAGATCAAGATATTCAGCTAGGGATGATGAAACAATCTTGGGCTATGAAATTAGTTACCAACTTATGGTTTGAGACTAATGAAAACACCAACACTTTCGACTATGACATACTAGAAAGAACATTGTGTGTGAAAATCTTCGATACTCCCGAAGAGATTGAGGGATGGAATGTTGTGCATATGACCACACAAGAACTTTTTGTCTACCATTCACCTCTGTCTGTGTCCGATTACATGACAAGTCAATTAGATATATTTAGGAGACTGTTTCAGAGTATACTTTATGCCGGCCAGGGTATCAACTTGGGAAGTTTCTCTACAAGTACTACCAGAGATATTTGCTCCGGTGTCAATGAACTCTTTCCCACACTCGAAGAAAGAAGTTCAGCAATATATACTGTCATACACTCACGGCATCGAGGCTATAAGAAAGTATCGAAGAAGACTGGATGTGACTTAACTGCGGCATTAGAGATGCAACCAGAGTATATTAAATCATTACTGCAGCCATTGGGCATGCTTGAGTATCCCATAGTATTGATTACAGACGGGGAGGACCCAGAAGTTCTGGAACGTCTTGCAGCCGATCCAGTCATTGGACGGGTATTGCGGGTATTAGATAAGAGTTCTAGTACACTGGGAGGGGAGATGACCTTGGCAATGATGTCACAAGTATTCATTGGCAATCCTGGCTCGTCACTGTCTGCCTTTATAGCAAAGGCACGTCTAAGCTTTGGCTTTGAACACAATATGATGTACATGGCAAAAGATTCAACTGCTGGACAGTGGCAAAGCGTGTGTGATGATCAATGCCTATTCGATTATGACATTATGGGAGACCAAGCATAGTGTGTGTACTAAATCTTTATAACAAAACGCAATTATTCCTTCCAGTATACCAAACAAGGTGATGTCTTAGCAATCATACTAGCATCAAGTTGAAGTGTATTGGTAAAGAATTCATCAACGGCAGTACGACTTCCTTGCCAAGCACAATAATCGTCAATAATTAATGCCCCGCCGGACTGCAAACGACTATACATGTACTCAAGCTCAACCTTTGTACTTTCATACCAATCTGGAAGATGCGAGTTTGGAGGTTGGAGAGAGATGATAGTAACTTCTGTTAGTGTATGTGGTTTGCAAAGACAATCAAACAAAGGCAATTGAAGTACAAAAAAGTAGCCGGATCACCGAGACCTCTAATTGAACACTTCAATTCATATGATAAGACAATACTAACGCGGACTTTCCTGTATCCAATCTCAATATAGCAATCTTCTCTGGCAATTGAGTCACCGGAAGTGTATCTTCTACTTTGCCCGTAATGTAATGAAAATTCTCAGTTGGATAGCCTGTATATCTTAGATTGTTCTGTACAACATCAATCGGACCATAATTCCATTTGTTATTCAACATTGTACCATGTTTGTGATCATTCACAATCTTCTTACTCTGTACACCAGTCTGTAAATCGTTATATATCTTGTTGGCTCGTGTACCATCCTTTACATCAGGCTCGGGAAGGCCATCAAAGGTATCGAATAGCCAAAAATGTCGTGTAATATCACTGAATAATGATCGTTTACATCAAGAAGTTGAGATATACTGCAACATAAAAGTATGCACAACATATGCAAATGAAAATAACAACCTAAAAACGACAAACAAGCTTACGTCTTCATATTCTCGAACACCATAAGCATCGTCA
>Ga0214481_100274_pt1 | contig 27901 bp, 23 predicted proteins | sample M1_20Mar14CPVII9_4_FD_165057 | JGI IMG/M metagenome (GOLD analysis project Ga0214481, IMG submission 165057) | Marine eukaryotic communities from Monterey Bay, California, United States - M1_20Mar14CPVII9sort6BwellG10 | ecosystem: Environmental > Aquatic > Marine > Unclassified | place: USA...
GCACTACTACTACCCAATTCCCATCCCTCACCATCAAATTGTTTCAATAATACTTGTAACATCCTCCGACCCTCGAATGTATTGGCATACTTATCCCAAACAGTACCCAATGGACTAACACCATCCTCCTCTTCACCAACAATTTTAATCCGTCCAGCATCTATCTCCTTTTCATATATTTTTGTTATACATTCTATTATAACCTTTTGGGATGCTCCGTCGGCTTCTGTTAATGCTGATCGAGGATCATCTGCTATTTTGTAGAGTACTGAATCTAATATTTCGGTGGAGTGTAGTGATTTATGACGAACGTTGCGTATTACCTCACATCCTCTGCGGGCGGCATCGATACATGTTGATAGGAGTTGTGTTATGTTTATATCTGCATCGTTTACATCTTGGCCTGGTATGTCGCTGGTACTGGTAGCAGTTGTTAAGTCTATATCTGACATCTTCTATTGATATGATTGATATATTTTCATGAGCATTGCAATGATAATCTCAGTCTTGTTGCAAAATATTAAGCCCAAGACTTTGTTCAATAAGTCGTGATATGATGTATGTTGAAGTCTAATAATCAAACTTCATTCGTCTTTTGGCCATCAAGGTCTACTAAACGTCGTCTGCGTCTATCTAATTTGATGATGGGCACATCTGTTGAGCTATTCGGCGGTGCTTATCTGGTCAAGCAATAATGATCTAAAAAATTGGCTAGCGGGCGCTGGTCGGGAATTATAAGCCCATGGGCTTTTGCTCGTGCTTTACACTCGCCAAAATAAAAGTCTATGATTTTCTTGCGCTGGCAAAATTTCAGCTGCATACTATTATCTTCTCTCGTAATATCCTCAATAATCAAGCAGGATAAATATATATCTGCATAGTATCGTTGTAGAGGACGTGTAGAACAGTTTGGTGGAGTATAATAAATCACATCGGCTTATTAACAGAGTCACAGACCGACATAAAAATTTGACTTGCCCCTTCTCTCAGTCTCAACGCCAAACTGAATAACAACTTATTAGTACCCCAATAGTATACCATTACACCTACCAAACTATCAGCCATTGCATTCAGTGAGGGTATTACATATTTAAATCAGCTTAAGCTCATTGCTAGAGGCATAGATCGGTTATAAATAATCTGTGCATATCTTGTGCACTTGAAAAGTCATTGCAGTAAAAACCTATCCTAAACTTAAACAATAATGGACGGTAGGCCACCACCAGCCCCACCACCACAAGATAATACAACAACACCCAAACCAACAAGACGTTCACCAAATGAAGATCTAGCAGCACGAACAGCACCCCAACCATCTGGTCATCCCAATCCACCCCAAGCTAGTAGTCAACAACGTCAACCAACTGCAGGTAATAATAATCGATCACAACGTGAAAATTCCCAATCAGAAATGGAAGCATTTATACGACAATGGGGTGCCTCCACTAACGATATTAGTGACTTTAGTCTAAGTCCTGGATTGGGTGGTTGGGCTAGTACTTCTAGTGGGTTTGATTTAGTTGGTAGTAGAACTCAAAGTAGTATAATTAGGGCAGATCGTAGTGCTAGCTTTGATAATAATGAGAGTGATGCCAATAATAATGTTGGTAGGAGTAATACAAGTACAGCAGGAGGTGCAGCTGGTCAGCAGCCTAATAATGTACAAAGATGTGCAACCTTTGATAATGGCTCTCAGCATCATCGTCGTATATCCAGTACAGGAGATAATAATCGACAACAAACAATCTCATCTACTAACAACTCTACCTCAATACCACAACATTTATTTGATGGATTGGTATTAGGAGGTGCTACCGATGACAACGATCCAACGAACAATACAACAAATTCAACAATGGATAATATATTAAACGGTGGAATGTCAGCATTACACGACGCCGCTCGTATCACAGATTGGGATTCAGTCGCGGCATTATCAACATCAAATCCTGAAAGTGCAAAGTATGTCGGACCCGATGGATGGAACGCGTTACACCACGCCTGTGATCGTCGCTGTCCACACGTCGATGTCATTGACTTACTACTAAATGCACATCCCGAGGCTATAATACAAACGAATGATAAAGGATGGACACCACTCCATAGAGCATGTCGTAATAAAACATCGAAAGATGTTGTGAAATTATTATTAAATAAATATATAGAATTAGGGAATAGAGCAGCCAGTATGAGATGTAATGATGGACGTAGTGCATTACATTATGCTTTATTGTATGATGCACCGGAGGGTGTGGTGGATTTGTTATTGGCGGCTGATCCACAAGCTGTTTTAGATGAGGATAGGGATGGTGTTAGTCCATTGGGTACTGTTTGGGATAAGTATGCCAATACATTCGAGGGTCGGAGGATGTTACAAGTATTATTGAAACAATTTGATGGTGAGGGATGGGAATTGGGTAGTAGTAGTGCTGGTGGAAGTGGAAGTAGTAGTACACAGGATGTATATAATAGAGAACAATTGGAAGCACGACAACAGAAGAATCATAAGCAGGCATCAGAAGAGGAGACAGCTGAACGTATTAAGGCCGCTGAGAAGAGAGCACGGGATGCAATGGAGAAGACATCACCGGCATGTAAGGTATTACAAACGAATTGGAATAAGGCAAATACGTTATTGAGGGCATACTTTCGTTTTCCTCTGCAACAAGAAGAAGAAAGTACAGACGATGATGGTATCACCACTCCCAAATCTACAACAGCAGAAAATACAACAAAAACGACAACTACTAGAAAGAGGAAATGGAGAATATTACATGCTGTATCTTCCATCAAATGTCATCCAAAGTTATTTCTATTAGCAAGGGCGCTTCATCCGGAGCAGGCTTTGGAAATTGATGAGAATGATTTATATGCCAATGGCCGAGCTACTGGTGAAAGATCTTCATCGTCATTATCAGATCCTCAATCATCTCAATTATCAGAACGGACTGCTCTTCACTTTGCTGCAATGTCTCCACTGACAGGAAAAGAGGGAAGAAATGTAGTCAAGGTTCTACTTAAGTTGAACCCTAGCGCGGCTAGTCATGTTGATGGGTATGGTAGTCTACCTTTACACTTGATATGTGAGAATGTACGACGATTACACTGGACCAACTTTGGCCCATTGGATATATACAATACCTATCCGGAAGCAACTTCCTGTATCGATGGGAGTGGTAAGACTCCACTTCATTGTGCATCTGCCTCAAGTGGACAGTACATGTCCTTCTATCCTCGACCGGTATCGGCAGCTGGTCTTCCTGTTGTATCAGAGGAGGAGTCTGTCATACGAAACTTGGTAGAGGCTAATGGGACAGCTGCGTCGATTGCAGACAATACGGGTCGACTTCCACTGCACTATATTGCCGAGAGATTGGAGAATTGGTCCGCCGATGTACAGGCTGTACTCGATGCACATCCCAACGCGGCACAAACTCGAGCAGGTCCATCAACTTCGAATCAACTTCCACTGCACATGGCTGCGTCAAGTCCGGATGCTCGTCCTCCTTTAATCATGGGAATACTAGGAGCCAATCCTCGAGCAGCATCGATTGTAGACGGAAAGGGAAGATTACCACTACATCTTGTCGTAGACTCGGGACGGACAACATGGGATAATGGTATTGCCTCAATTTACATGGCATACACTCCTGCCATATCAAAGTTAGAGGAAAGTCCTCGTCGATGGACAATTCTACATGCAGCGGCCGCAAGTAAATCGGCAGGATGTGACTTAATCAAGGCAATCATCAGTTTGGCTAAGAATACCGCGTCAGTTCAAGATTCAGATGGAAGATATCCATTACATTTAGCTTGTGCATCTAATAGATCATGGGAGGATGGAGGCATGAAGGATATCTTTGATGCAGATCCCTCAGCGGCTTTATCTGAAGATGTACACGGTCTGCTTCCATTCCATATTGCTGCAATGAGAGGCTCAACGACACCGTCGGCAACAACGAATAGCAGTACTCCTTCTTCTGCTGCTGCCGTTGAATCAGAACAAGCGGATAATGACGATCTTGAATCACTAGAAGTGTTGTTTGTTCTGTTGAGATCTCAGCCAAGTATTGTTCAGCTATAGGATCCTTTTGGAATCAAACTTAACTTAACTCTATCTAATAGTATCTTCTACCTAATTTCAATTAATGTACACAACAAACTGGTGGTATATATGTACATTCTTCTCAACTGGGATCTCCAATTCCTCGTTCTCTAACGCTATTTATCTTCTGCATCATCCTTAATTGTCTCTGACACATCAATACCAACCTCTGAGAATATACTTGTCACGTCAAGCCCTTTCTCGTTTAGTATGGCCTGAAGTGCCACCATTTTTTCCTTTTGCTGTTTCTCTTGTAGCTTTTGAGCTGGTGTTTGGAATCCTCGAGTGATTCGGATTCCTGATATTCCACTGCTACTGCCAAGTGAGCCACTTTCTTGTCCTCTGAGCTTAGCCTTTGCCTTCTTCCTTGCTAGCATATACTTGGGTATGAAAATGGTAGTCTGAACTGTCATTGAGATTATGAACAGGAATGCAGATATAAGGATATTAAAAACCGTGGGCTGATCCCTGGTTACTACAGCAACCGGTACAGCAATGATAATTGCTTGCAGAATACTTGCTAGACATATACCGATCCATTTACTCTCAGAAAACTCATCACTTATTTGCCTCGCTCTAAATGCTTGAACGTTCGCGGCGATGAGAGTGAGGATGTTAATAGCAGCAAAGATTGATACCAGAACAGTACCTGTTACCCCATCTCCTTCAGACTGGCATGAACCATAACTTGATATCGGACTAGTATTTATTCGAACGAATACGTACGGGTCAGCTAAAGTCCAAGCCAATAGCAACGCTATATTGATCACGAGCAAGGCAACGAATGGCTTGATCACGTCTAGCACAGTTACTGTGATTCTTGTAAAGTTGGGTGCTTTGAAGACTTGAATAACTCGTTGCGTCTTGGCAAAGAGAGCGGCAAATACACAACTAAATCCACAACCAAATAACCACGGTATGGCCATGCACGATATATTGCAGCCCCTTTGACTCGCAATCTCATCATCAATACCAAGTGGAAAGATACTAGATGACATTAGAAGTGTCCCCACACAAATCAGCTGAAGAAAGATTGGCTGTGAGGCCTTCACTACTCTTGTCTTCCGATTTACAGTAACCCAAGCAGCAAATCCCAACGATGTTAGTATAACTAGTATGGCTAAACTCCAACCAAACCATCTTGCGTTGCCAATGTAATTGAAATCTTGTGGTGGAACATACACTCCTAAGTCTCTTTGGTAGTTCTCCAGAAGCGAGACAGATCCAATTGACCTATCATTGTCAAATTCTTCTACAATATTTCTCCACTCATTTGCAATCTCCTCTGCAACGGCTTGACGTTGAAATGCGTTGTCGGTATCACTAATCTCATTCCTATTGACACGTTGAAGATATGCATGGATCTTCTTATCAAGTATACCCATGATTGTATCAGACTCGGGAAATCGAATATCTACCACAAGGTTCTCACTATTAAGACTTTTTGCAACAGTATCTCGATAATTGATTGTACCCTCTTCAGGATACCCCTTCTCTAACCAGTTCGATAATTCAAAATGAGATGTACGGAATGGGTCTTGTCCATTGAAAGAAGAAAGAGGACCGGTAGCGTTTGGAATGATTCCGATTGAACTCCGCTCAAAGCTAGAAGCATATGCGAAAAAGTCAGCTGCCAATCTTTGCTGTACGGGAGGAGCGTTTTCAGCAACTGCCGCGGCCCACCCGCCTGCAAATGCTGCGTATGGGGCCCTATTAACCCATCCTATATCCTCAAACCATTCCCCATATCTACATCTTTCTGCATCACAATCCACAAGCTTTCCCGTCTCACGGTCAAGTACCCTCGTACTTCCTGGTGTTTGAGCTACTCCAACAAGACCTCCGACCTTACTATCCTCACTAAAGTGAATCTTATAATTATCACCCCAATTATATGTCATAGCACACGAACCATCAAGAAAGTGTTTGATATTGATTCCTTCTTCTCCACAGCAACACCCCTCAAACTCTTCCTTAACTCCAAACTTATTTTGTATTTCTAATTGTCTAATTGTTTCTGTCAAGGCTTCTCCTGCAAGTGGAGACATATCTCGTGGATTAAACATGTGTCCAGTCTTTGTGCCACCAGATTGAGTATAACTCGAATGTACTAAGTTTGCCCAATAACTCCCAACACATCCTTCTACCCTCCCAACACATGATCCAGATAATGTTGTACCATTGTATGTCTTGCCATGTACTGCCTCGGCGACTTCTGCGTACTCATCCCATGTTCTTGGCACTTTAAGATTAAAATGTTTAAGTATATCCCGTCGATAAAAGAATGATAATACATCTCCATCAAGTGGTATCATGTATACCTTTGAGGCATATGATTGTGTAAGTTGGAATTGCATACAATGATATGATTGCAATGTCAAAGCAAAGATATGTTCAATCAGAATATACACAAACTTACCTTTCCCTCATATACAGTTGTTACTTCCCTAAATGCAAGGAATACATCTAACCAATCTAATACTGCGCTTTCTCGAACAAATTTGCCAAGATCCATAAATCCCCCAGCCTCGACCTGATATTATAGTTTGAGTTGCAACGCACATAAGATTAGTTCATATAATTCATGAAGGGTGTATGTATACAATATACAATAACTTACTGCAGTTCCCAATATACCAGGATTGGTAACAAATCCATCAATTTGACCTTCTTCTAACTCTGCATTACTTCGTATTTCGGATGCCATTGTCCCTAAGCTATCAACCTCGTCAACAATCACAGATACCCTGCCATTCATATGTGCCTCGAATGCACGAGCATCTGTCTCAACCATTTCTTTAATATGCCCAAAATTCTCACCACCCACGGTTAATACACGTATAGTTGTTGTTGTTGTTAATGTATCATCATCAATGTTGGTACATTGACAGCATTCCTCTTCTATTGGTGTTGTGAATATACCAATATTATTATTAATGGAAGAAGTTACTGATATGGTATCATTACTAGCTGTATCTTGGGCATATATGACTGCTAAATTGCAAATGAGTAGTCTAAGAAGTATCATGGTATGTCTCTTCTTACTTGAACTCTTGAGATATCTTGATAAGTTATTAGTTGCAAATTGCAAATGATATTGTGTATTATGATATGTCAGGTCTTTTGGTAATGTAGTTCTAAGGCTTGCTCTTGTTGGATCAATAAACTTTATGATTATTCTCGCCCAACGCCGCCAAGATGGTCTAACATAATGATCGTGCCAGCAGTACAACCAACTACTAAAAACAGCTTTCTAAAAGATGTTTAGACTTTATTCTTATTGGTTGTGGTCTTGATCTTGTGCTCGTGTCGATTAATATAACAACTCAAAATACGTCATCGATCAATAAACCACCAATCTCTGTGATGATGCAACACCAGCTCATCCCTTCTCGTCCATGCATGTGTTGAGCACACTTTATTTCGTAACAGTCTAATATCTCAAGCATGAAGGTTTCCTGTTTCTCGTTATTCCTTGCTGCCGCTAGCGTTAGCGCATTTACATCCCCACTTAATAACAATGTTGTTGGAAGATCCACCACATCTCTATCAGTGAAACAATCCGACCTCGATGGAGCCCAGGGTATGATTGATGGAATTCTAGCCGAGAAGAACTGTGGACCGGTCTTCGTTCGATTGGCATGGCATGATTCTGGTACATATGATTGCAACATTCCCGACTCCGAATGGCCCAAGGCAGGAGGTGCCATTGGTTCCATCCGTTTCGATCCTGAGATTAATCATGGTGCTAATGCTGGATTGGCAGGTGCTGTTAAGTTATTAGAACCAGTTAAGGAAGCCTTTCCCGATGTGTCATATGCTGATATCTTCCAAATGGCAAGTGCACGTGGTATTGAATTAGCTGGAGGTCCTAAGATTGATATGAAGTATGGACGTGTTGATGCTACCAGTCCTGAACAATGTTCACCAGAGGGTAACTTACCCGATGCCGAGGCAGGTGATGAAGGTAAGTTCGGAGGACCAGGAGGTACCGCCTCCACCGAGGATACTGCCGTTGAATGGCATTTACGTAAGGTCTTCTACCGTATGGGATTGGGAGATGAAGAGATTGTTGCATTAAGTGGAGCACATACCTTTGGACGTGCCTATGCCGATCGATCTGGATTAGGTGCCGAGAAGACAAAGTTTACTGACGGAACACCCACCAAGCTTGCCGATGGAAGTTCCACCGATAAATACACACCAGGTGGATCACCTTGGGTTGAGGAATGGTTGGTATTTGACAATTCCTACTTTACTACCATTACCGATAGTTCCACCGATGATGAATTACTCAAGTTAACTAGTGATAAGATCTTATTCAAGGATGCTGGATTCAAACCATTTGCTGATAAGTATGCCAAGAGTAATGATGATTTCCTTGCTGGTTATGCCAAGGCGCACAAGGCACTTTCTGAGTTAGGCTCCAAATTTGAAGAGGTGTCCAAATAATTCTATGTGCAAAATGATCATGCTACAAGGGCTACTAGGCTAGAAATGAATTAGTGGTGACGATTAACTATGTCAAATATGAGATGGGAAATGAGCTGCTACTAATTACGATACTTAATATATAGAGAGAAGATTACCAAACAACTTATAACTTTATATCCTATACAAATATTCTACTGTGGTCTTTCAAATACTCACAGTAGAATTACTCCTCTTCTTAGCTCCCAACATCGTCATCACACCATCGTGATTAAGCAAACAGGGCATACTATGGACGAAATGATAGAGCAATGGAAGCCCGACCGCATCTCTGCCCATCCATGACATTGCACTTGGTAACAAAACAACATCCATTTCGATGAATTTCTCGACATTTACATTACCTCCATTAAGAAAGTAGTACAAGATAATCTTATGTCGCGCAACCTGTGCTTTGTTATCGCTTTTGTTCAACTGTAAGTAGGGTTCAGTAATCAAATGGTGGGATCGCAAATCATGGCTTTCGATTGCCAAAGTGAACTTATTAAGTGTGTGATTCGATGTATATGTTTCATCGATGCTTGTTGTGTTGCATAAAACATTTGCAAAGGTATCGAAACCTTCTGTCAAAGTACCTCCACTTTCATCAATAGTTTCACTACTGAGATATAATGATTTAAGCGTTGAGTTTTCAGACAGTACATGAGCAAAGGAAATCGCAGCTTCCATGCCAACTTGGGTATGATTTGACAGTGAGAGATCCTCCAATCGGCAATTAGGATTGAGCAGGATGCTTGAGATTATGTGCCATCCAGTTGAGGTAAAGTCCGTTGCAAACAACATGAGTTTCTTCAGCGATGATAAGCCACCTAATGATGATACCAACGCTGCTCCGGCTTCATCACCAATATTTGTGCCTAACATGTCGAGATTCTCTAGTACAGACTTTGATGATCCCTTCAACTCCCTGAAAAATGACTGCCACCCAAAAGTACTGACGGTAACACCTTCCAGAAGAAGCTCTTTTACCGAGGTGTTGTTGGCAAGACCACTACCTAACGCCATTATTCCTTTATCCCCAAGATTATTGCTCTCTAAATTGAGATACTCTAATGCAGAGTTGGGGTTTACCAAGCACCTGAAGAATTCGATCCATCCATTGGAAGTGATATGTTTGTTGCCCCATATAGAAAATGTCTTAAGTGTTGTGTTATTGAGCAAAGCCTTTCCAAAAATGGCAGCTCCCTCATCATCGACATTGGTGTTACTGAGACTGATTTCTTCTAACTTTGATGGATCTTCAAGTAAGGAACCTAACACCGACAAACTTCTTCCCAAATAACTTTTACCGAGATGAAAATTGATAAGCCTTAGGTTTTTGTGATTGGGTAACGCCTCGGCTATCTCCCCTGCTGAATACATATCATCTATTGGGGAGCAACAATTCAAATGGAACACCTGCAGTTTATTTCCCTTTGACAAAGCTAATGATAGAAGATGAGCTACCCCCGAGTCTAAGTGTATATTCTGGAGGGTAAGGTCCACAATGTTGTTGTGATTAAAGAGTCTGGATATCATAACGGTAAAGAAAGTAGAACTGCCGTAACTAAAATCGATCGATAGATGGCTGATGTATCTATTACGAGCAGTCTCTATGCAGAATGCTTCAACATTCTTTTTGTTGGTCATGGTAATTCTTGAATTCATTTCAACATTTAATTTCTTCAAATGTGTGTTATCCCCAATCGAAAGTTGCCCCTCATTCTCCCAATCAATGCTCAATGCATCGAAAGTATCATTATTATTGTAGAAGCCTTCTCCAAATTGTACATCTAATGCTTTAATGTTTGGATAGTTGTTTTTCAGTCGGAGAAGGACGGCCTCTGATAAAGATATCGTTTCGGCTTTGCTATATATGTCAATCCGATCGACAATATCATCAGCATGATCATCAGCAGTACTATTAACTAACACTAATACATTACCCATCCTTTACACTGATTTATATTATCTCTCTAGAGTCTGCCATTGAATAAAATGGATGATCATTCAGAAAAAGAGAAAGTATTTTAATTAGATGAGCACATAAAATACTTTGTATTACCCCATTACATAAATGTTTCTTTACCTTAATGATATAGGTTACAGCTCTACTTCTTCCGGCGGCAAGAGCCACAGACTTAGTATCAATTGTCGGCATAGACGATCAATCAATAATCAAGAATATCCTGTAACCTGTATCCGTGTGTGATTTACAGTAACGTGAACATGGTTACGTCACGGATACCACAAGGACGCTAAGTATTCCCTTAAAAATAACTCGTCATGGACCTGTCGTGTGACTTGTGACCAAGAAAAAAAATCTCACCCTCAAACTCTCAACTCTTCACGCAATTAGTACCAATTGCGAAAGTTCATGTAATTAAAGATGGCGTCAGAACCAAATCGTACATATCAAAACCTTGCCTATGACGCCTATGAGGCGGAGAACCAAAGACGTATTGAAAAGAATGATCCGAAGGAACCCCCTTTTAGTTGCTTTGAACATTATCAAGCGTATCTAGTTGGTAAAAAATCACATTACCATAATGAACCGTGGGTCCACAAGATTCCCTCCCTTAAACCTTTTCCTCATGAAGATGTCCGTAGAGCAATTGATCCTAGGAAAACGAAGTGGGTAGCAAGGGTTGAGGGGGAAAGGCGTGCGGCAGCTGAGGCGGCAGCAGCGGAGAATGTAGATGATAATAATATGGATATGGACATGCAAGAGGTGGATGTGGATTCCCCCATCGTAGATAAAAAGAAGGCAGCAGCTACACCAAAGCCGATCAATATGCCACCAACCCCTAGTACTCGTAGAAGTGTGGCTCCTCCTACCTCAAATCGTCGTCCATTAACGTCAATTAGTATTTACCAAAACTTGGGTAATCTCAATCTTGAAAATGTCCTCGACGATGCAGAAGACGAGTTTTCTCTAATCTCTAACGTGTCATCTTTGGTTTCATTAAAGCCATAACCGTTTTCTTCATCTTCTGCAGTAACATCACAAAGAAACAGAGATTTTAGAGTGGTGTTGTTACGATTGGACAAAGCAGATGCAAATGAAATTACAGCTTCTTTGCCAATGGTAGAGAAGCTTGATAGAACGAGCTTCTCTAAGAAACAGTTGGTACTGCGGAGAAGACTTGAGATTGCAAGCCACCCAATAGTGGTAAATCTTGTATAGTTTAAATCCAGGGTCTTCAATGAGGGCATGTTGCTCAAAGCAGATACGAATGACGTCGCAACTTCATCGTTAATGTTTGTGCATCCACTAAGGTCGAGAATCTCTAGAACACATCTGGACTCGATCAGTTCCTTGAAGAAGTTGTCCCAGCCTACAGCACTGGCACTACTAATGCTTTCAAGTGATAACTCTCTTAATGATTGGATATTTGCGATGGCATAACCAAACGCTACCAGTCCTTGATCCCTTATTTCCACTCCTCGAAGACTTAGCTTGACTAATGAAGAGTTGGGGTTTATCAAGCCCCTCGACAAGGCAGCCCAGCCACGGGATGTGATTTCACTGATGTTGTCAAGGCCCAATGTCATTATTGTTGTGTTATTGAACAAAGCAGTACCTAATACCGAAGCTCCTTTATCACTAATCTTCTCATTACTAGACATGTTGAGGTATTGTAACTTTGACTCGCTATTAAGAAGCAAGGCATTACCAATTACAACAGCTCCATCATCATTGATATTGTTGGAGGCAATGTTTAGATTCTCCAACTTTGAAGTTGGTTTTTGAAGGAGACGACCCAAAGCAGCCCAACTTGTTCCTTTATGGCTGCAGCCAAAGTGTAGATAGAGACTTCTCAGATTCTCGTGTACTTCTAGTGCAGATATAATCGTCTCTGCTGAAAAATCATCACTCATATTGCATGAGAGGGAGAAATTCTCAAGCTTAGTGCCAGTCAACAAAGATGTTGCAAGAAGCTGGGTGTCTACCTCTGCGCAACATAAACTAATAGTAAGGTCAACCAGATTGTTATATACAAACAGTGGTGGTAGGGCTGTGAACACCGATGAAGATTGAACAAATGGAGAAGAAGGAAATGGACTGCACGTATCCCATATTCCAAGACTTTCGATGGACCTTATTTGTGCACAATATGTGTAGAATGCCTCCAATTTGTTCAATAATCTTGAGTGATCAGACGATCCAACGCTACCAAGTCCAACACGTAGTTTATTCAAATGTGTATTTCCTGAAAGAATACTCCAATCTATATTGAATGAATCGAAAGGTTGGGACCTTGATAGTGGATGCCATCCTCTTCTTGCCTCTCCAAACAAAACATCTACTGCGGTAATGCTTGAGTCGTTATTTTGCAGTTGGAGAAGAGTATCTTCTGACAAAGTATGATAATAAGTGCTATCGTCGTCGTCGTTGGTATCCATTATTAATAAGGTCCGGTAAGTGTTGATCACAGTTTGATTGTTGATTAGAAAGAGGATGACTATGGGAAGAAAAGGGGAAAGTGATGAAAAAATCTGATTGGATGTGACCGAGACATACATCTTTTTTTTCGAGATCCAATTGTCCGGTTTATAAACAGATTAGATAGAAAGAAGATCGTTGCAAAAGGGCAAATAAAGTAGTAAGGTTATCAATACAGTAAGTTCTAACACAAACATTTGCCCGGTATAAACAAAAACCCCATTCCCAAACAGTCATACAAATCTCTTTTACTTATCTATTCCCCAATATAACTTGCATCTGCATGAGAAGAAGGGGAATAATTCCCCACTCTCAAAAGAAAGAGACAGAGAAACAGAAAGCAGCAAGAAGGATATAAACTGAGAAGTATATTAGTCAGAATAATCGTGATTTTGAAACTTCATCACATCAAAGTAAATAGCCTCAACCCTACGTCCATCAAATGTACGCCCAGCAAGTCCTTGAATTGCCTTGCCTGCATCTTCCACTGTCATATACTCCAAGAAAATCTTGGTAGCACCCGGCCCATCGCGGGGAATGATAATATTCTTGAGTGTACCAAAGGAGGAGCATTCTTCACGTGTATCCTCGAGGATATCTTCATACTCGGAATTATCTTTCAAGTCCTCAAGGGTGAGCATTTGCTTCAATTCAACAACAGTACTTGGCTGTTGAGTTACGGCGGCAACAGGTGGTGGTGCAGCCAATTGAGCCGGTGCCATGGCAACTGGAGCAGCAACCGCCATTGGGGCTTGAGCCGCCGCAGCCGGGGCATTATTCAATTGCAATTCCCCACTCATAAACTTTGCCAAGATATCTTCCCAATTACCATGGTTATCCGGCGGTCCAGCATACTTGGTAGGTCTCTTAACAGCTAGTTGTGTTCCTAAATAGGGAATGTTGTTCAAATTCAAAGCATTCGTTGCCTCCTCCTTTGTACGAAGTGTAATAAATGAAAATTTGGCACTTACACGACATGAAACGATTGGATTACCTGCCATTGTTGTTAAACCAACCTGTTCCATTGCCCTACCTAAAAAGTCGGTAATCATTGGTCCAGTCATCTCGGGTGTAGTATTACCAATGAACAATTCATGCATCAACTTCTCTTCTGGACTGCCACCAATACTAACAGTATTTTCTGGAACTGCTGTTATCCCCGGTGGTAATGCCTGTCCTGTCAACTGCTGCCAAGTTTGTGAGGGAATATGCGGCCCAGCATACTTACTCGGTCGACTAACACGTAAACTAGCCCCTAAAAATGGTATACCATTCAAATTCAATGCCTTATTAGTAGAATCAACTCCATCTAATTCAATGAACGCGAATTTCTGATTCGTCCGGCATGTCAATATAGGTGTGGCATTAGCATCACATAATCCAACACGACGCATGGCACCATTTAAAAATTGCATTAATAATGCCTCCGACGTTCCCGGTGGTGTATTTCCCACAAATAATTCACGACATAACTTATCATGTGCAGATAATCCACCGGTAATATGCCCTCCTTGGTATTGTGCACCTTGTGGTGCGTAGGCTGATAGATTATTATTAGCAAGGGGCGGCACTGATCCACCCGTGCCTAATAAATTATTACCCTGTACTGATTGGGGCATACCCGATGGTATACCAGCTGGCCGTGATGAATGATAATCACCACCACTGCCGCTTCTTGATCTTCTCGAACGATGATAATCGGGTGATCTTGAACGAGACCTTGAACGGGATCTGCTCCTACGTCTACTACGAGAACTACGATGTCTATCCCTATCATCTCTATCTCTCCTGCGGTGTGGTGAACGTTCGTTATCCATATTATTGTCTCTACTTCTTTTGCTACTACTCTTCTCCTTGCTATTACTGCTTGGCGAACTTTTCTTGGTTGATGACTCGGATTTGGGCTTATCTGAATCAATAAAAATGGTGTGCGGTGGGCGCATTGGCTGAATACTATGGCGGTTATATTAATGTATACTTATTGAGATAATACTAGCACGGATAGATACTAGAGGCTTGTACCTGCCTGCCGCCACCAACAATTCAATGAAATGAAAATCCAAAAATGAGTGATGAAACTTATTCTCGAGAGTAAGAGAAACTTCATATGTATAAATTCCAATTTCCACTCAAAACCAAAGTATTAGAGAGAGTTATCTACATAGCAGAAGAAGAGATCATATTCCAACCACATATTAATCGGATTATATCGGCAGACAGTTTAATTTTTGCAATAAAAAGTTAAAGTAGACTATATCATAACAGTATTGGATAGTAATCGAATATCGATCAAACACCACACAAATATTAATATCATTGGTATTATATTATATGTATTATTGTAGACTTAAACATGATGGAAGAAGTAGAAGATTTTGAAGAAAGTTTTGAAGGTTTTACTGATTTAGACGATGATATACTGGCTCAACTTCAGAAGAATGATCCCTCAATCACCAAACTTGCAATAAATTTTGGTGATAACGATCTCGGTACATTTGATCCATATGATTACAATTACATCAATTGGCAGAAAGAAGAACATTTTATCACTGAGAATACAAATATTAAATCATTGCTATGCGATGTTAGGGTCACTGGTATCCAATACGAACATGATCTTGAAGGTACAAAAACTAGAGAGAATGTTGCCTCATTCTACAAAGCAGTTGCAAAGAACAGATCCATAAAGCGTCTTTTCTTGGCAGAGTGCCCGATAGTAGATTTGGGTATGATGCTTGAAATTTTGTATCCTTTCTTTGAACAGAATAGAAATCTAGAATGCTTGGATATATTCACAAGTTTAGGCAGAGATGCGGAAGCTCGTCCGAGGCATATAAAACTTTTAATCGGGGCTCTTTTGAGATTTAATACTAATTCTTTACGGCGGTTTAGTTTTCGTAGTGTTGAATACGGCTACAATATGGGTGATGAATTGGCAGTAGGATTAATCAATGCTGTGGGTGCTCATGAACACTTGAAATCATTTTGTTTTGGTTTCTCTAAATACAATCGTCTTTGCGATGGGTGCATTGGGCAGAAATGGCCTTCTTCGATGTCAAACCTTATTAATGATTCAGCAGAATTAAAAGAACTTGACCTACGTTGTATTCATATTGATGATTTAGGGGCAGTTACACTCGGGATAGCTTTGGGCAAAAGCAATAAGCTGAAGAAGTTGTGTTTAACAGGAGTGTACTCTGCACCAGCTGGTTGGATTGCTCTTACAAGTTTTCTAATCTCCCCATACTGTTCAATAGAAGTGCTTGGTATGAATGACACTAACATTGACAACTCGGGTTTCACTACTTTGGCAAATTACCTTGCCAATAATACAAGTTTGAAGGACCTCAATCTGAGCTCCAACATTACAGTCACCCCATTCGGTTGGCAAAACTTCTTCAATTTACTCCGTTACTCCAGTAACTCTTCAATAGAAACATTTGACCTTAACAGTAACGATATTGACGATGGAGGATTATCAGCAATGGTGAATTCCCTCGACGGTATTGGATCATCTTTGAAAACTCTTAATCTGAATCAAAACTCGGGAATTACTGAAAACGGATGGAGACAGGAGCTCCCAAGAGTTCTACAATACAACTTATCAGAACTATCTTTAGCAGCTCATGGTACATCTAATAACAATAGAATAACAGAAGATGTTAAAAGGACATTGATAGAATCATTGGTCAGTAACACCAGTATGAGTAAATTAATGGTCGGTGGATTACTTGAGCCAAGAAACAGGGATGCCCTTTCGGATGTACTATGCAACAAAACAAGTGTTAAGAGCATCTATTACTCCAATCACACATTTAATTCGGTTGATCTTGATATGAGAATTCTGGGTGATCTCGCCTCTTACTTGCAAATGAATACAAACGAAAACAAAGCCGAAGTGGCACGCCAAAAGATTCTCGAGTATCATTTTACCGGTGGAGAGAAGAATGTTCAAGAGTTTGTTGATATGGATCTAGGTCTGATGCCATATGCACTGGCTTGGATCGGTAGAGATTGTACCGGGCACACTCTATTCTATCGGCTTTCTATGAGTATGCCAGCCTTGTTTGATTCCAATGCCAAGGCAAAGAATGCACTGAAACTGAAAAGGAAAAGAGAGATTCTACATAGAAAACAAGGGATGTATTTAGCAGCTAAAGTAGAAACGTATTTAGTTACAATACAGTGATACTATGACTTGAGAGTTACTACTAGAAAGTACCATCAAGGGCGGCACTATTGAACCCCTGGGCGGCACCACAAATAGAAGTCAACAATTTGTGATGAAACTTATTCCGAGAGTAAGAGAAACTTCGAGAACAAATTCCAATTTCCACTGGAAATCGATATTGTAATCAATAGAAGTATCGAAAGAGAAGAATAATTAGTTTGATGGTTATTATACCATCCAATATTAATCGGATTATATTGGTAGATATTTGTTTTATTTTTGCAGTAGTTATATATCATCAATCGGTGGTGACGCGGTGTCCTATTATTATTGAAAAGTAAGCTACCCATTGCAATACAGAAAAAATAACGAATATAATTCGATATCTTGTAATTACAATCAATATCATAATGAGGACAAGAACTATATTTCTATCGACTACAACCACATCAATACTACTACTTCTCGGTATACTATCAACGCTCAATATATCCACACTCCATACAACAGTCTACGCCGCTTCTTATAACGATAACAATAATGAACAATCTAAATCAGCCCAAAACTCCATTGTATCAATACCAACCATTACTACCCAATTCCAAACACCACTAGTAAACACAGGTCCCATAGAAGATGCAACATGCAATGTAGAACAATTAGAACAAGTGAATGATAATCAATTACATGTTATACTCGAAGAGTTAACTAAAACTGCATTTTTTCGAAGTTTTGCAGTTGATTTAGAAACGGGATGTCCTTTGGCACAATGGGATACTAAGAAGAAGAAGAAAAAGAATGATGGTGCGTCTGCTGCATCTAGTGAGAAGAGCGGTTCGTCTGCATCTACTGCAACTGATGAGAAGAGTGAGTTTAAAGTACCAACAACCTCAGACAGTAGTAAGCAATCCTCTTCTTCTGAGTCATCAACAGAGGAAGAAGAGGGATGTGCCGGTGGATTACCAGATTTAGATCCAGATGCTGAACCAGCCTGTAGTGTAGATTTAGGTGGTAGTGATAATCCGTTCTCTTCTGCAAGTGGTGGCGGGTTTGGTGGCAGCTCTTCTACAACTACAACTCTACCATCTACACCAGATAAGACAGATGAAGATGAGGAAGAAGAAGAAGTAGATGACGAGTTTGAATGTGCGGGTGGTAAAGATGAACTAGACGATGATGCTGAACCATTATGTTCACTTGCCACAGATGATAGTGCTTCTCAAACCAACAATCTCTTCGGCGGCAGCGGTAGCTCTTCATCTACATCAACTTCTCCCAATCCAACATTTGACTCAGCAGCACTTCATTCAATATCACAACGCGTTGCCAATCAAGATTCAACATGGGATTCTGAATCACAACAGAATACATTTGTATGGAATCAACCGTCTGATCCTGTTATTGAGAATCATGATGAACCATGCGACACAGACGAGTTAGGTGGTAATTTACCTGAAACATTTTGGTTAGACATGTGTTCCCAAATCCAAGCCGGAGATGGATTGTCCATTGTCAACTTGCAATTAAATCCAGAACGGAATACAGGATATAACGGTACACACATCTGGAATGCCATATATGAAGAGAATTGCTTGGCATTAGATGGTAATAGTGATGCCGAAATGTGTTATGAAGAACGGGTATTATATCGATTATTAAGTGGATTGCATACCTCAACTACACTATCAATTGCCAAGAATTATTATCCACCAAGTAAGAAGAAGGGACGTGTAAGTTGGGAAGCTAATCCACAATACTTTATGGATAAGTTTTCGGATAATCCTGAACATTTACGGAATTTACATTTTTCCTATGTGGTACTATTGAGGGCATTGAAGAAGGCTTCGCCATTCCTTTACAACTTTGAAATCAAGACGGGAGATATATTAGATGATGAAATGGCAACAATCTTATTGAGAAGATTGTTAGATTCATCAATATTACGAAGTTGTTACGATGTATTCACGGCATTTGACGAGAGTCTAATGTTTAAGGAGCAAGAGACTGCCATATCATTGCAGGAGAATTTCAAGGGTGTATTCCATAATGTTAGCTCCATCCTCGACTGTGTCCAGTGTCAGCAATGTAAGTTGCATGGCAAGATGGCAATGCTTGGGTATGGCACAGCACTCAAGATCTTGTTCCTACCGGACAACATTATCGGCATGTCCTTATCAAGGAATGAGATTGTGGCGTTTCTAAATACCATTGCCAAAATGTCCGAGAGTGTTCGAGAGGTTAGAGAATTGACACACATGTATTGGAGTACTCATACTCGATTAGAAAAGTCCGAGGGTGCAACTGTTGGAGGTGGTGGTAGTGCTTCCATTCCGTCGTCAACAACAGGGATAGATGGAGTAGCCGTGTTGGATGCTGCAGTGGGCGCGGTCTCATCACTTGCAAATCAAGGACTTATTGATGAATCATCAGAAGCCAAGCTCATACAGCAGGCGTTCCAACGAAATCCCGATCTCATGGTACTTTCAAAGCATTATGGTAATGATTTACGCAAGTTTCTCAACTTTTTGCCCAATGTTGATAGTCAGGTCGAGGTAGGCTCTGATAATGGAGAACCGGATGCCATTGTTGTAGGCACTGGCCTAGCTGGTTTGGCCGCTACACTCAACATTTTAGATCGAGGAGGACGAGTGACCTTGATCGAGAAAGAAAAGCGTATGGGAGGCAACTCCAACAAGGCATCATCGGGAATCAATGCCTGCTGTCCTCAAAACTCAACATACGGAGATGACCTCGACACCTTCAAAAAGGATACAACTAGATCAGCAGGCTCATCAGCTAAATCACACTTGATTGAAACATTGGTTGAGAATAGCGAATCGGCAGTTCAATGGCTAAAGGAACGTGTGGGCGTCGACTTATCAGTTCTAGCTCAACTCGGTGGACATGGTCATAAGCGTACACATCGTCCAAGCAGTGGTATGGTCGGTGCTGAGGTAATATATAACATCCAACGAGCCGTGAAGAAGTATGAAAAGACTGGCAACTTGAAAATATACATGGATACACGTGTTACAAATCTCACGAAGAATGACGACGGTGCAGTAGTTGGCGTCGATGTCATGACAACGACAAAGGATGGCGAACATAAGCATTTGTCACTTACAGCACCCAATACTATCCTTGCCACTGGAGGATTCGCCTCTGATCGTAGTCATGGCTCCTATTTGGAACAGTACCGACCAGAACTTATGAAGATGCCAGCCACGGCAGGTGAATTCTCAACTGGTGATGGAATTACCCTCGGTACATCCGTAGGAGCGGGATTGGTTGATATGGAGAAGGTTCAAGTTCATCCAACGGGTTGGGTTGATCTCAAAGACCCATTGAATCCAGGAAAGGTATTGGCTGGAGAGCTCATGCGTGGTGTTGGTGGTATCTTGGTCAACAAAAGTGGAAAGAGGTATGTTTAGATTCTTTATATTATTGTATCAGTTCCCTGTCACGTCTAACTTCTTCTTTATCCTGTTACCTCTCTGTTGTTCCTCTTGATAGATTCTGCAATGAGCTGGGAACGAGGGCTTATGTCACAGACAAGATGCTTAGTCATGATAGCAGTTATGAGCAATCAAAGAAGTGGAATGTCGATAGGCAAGTACCTACGTTTTCTCTTGTGCTGTCATCTTCAGCGGCTGAGGGTGCAAGGAAGCATGTCGATCACTATATGAACAAGGGCTTGCTCACAAAACTTGATGGTGTCGATTCACTTGCCAAGTGGATGAATGTATCGGCCTCGATACTCAAGGGTACTCTTCAGAGGTATCAAGATGATGCCGAGAATGGCACAGATCAATGGGGCAAGACATCCTTTTCAGGTGTCCCTCAAACTAGTTTATCTGATGAAGTCTTTTATGCGGGAACTGTCACCCCAGTCCTACATTATTGTATGGGAGGATTGACAATTGATAAGCACGGTAGTGTCTTGGACGAAGAAAAGAATGTTATTCCTGGACTTCATGCCGCTGGTGAAGTATCTGGCGGTGTACATGGAGACAATCGACTCGGTGGTAATTCATTATTGGAATGTACTGTATTTGGTACGATAGTTGGGAAGAAAGTACCCATCAGACCACGTGCCTCAATCCAACAGATGAATCAAAATGATGGAATGAATAAACAGACGATAGAAATACCCAAACTTACCATGAATGATGTAGAACAACACAATACAGAAGAGGATTGCTGGATAGCAATACATGGCAAAGTATATGATTTGACAGAGTTTGTTGAGGAGCATCCTGCAGGTCCAGAATCGATAATAGAGCTTGCTGGTAAAGATGGTACGGCGGAATTTGAGGCTGTACACGGTGTGAACATCCTTGAAGACTTTGATCCTGTTGGTATACTATAGAATCAGCAGACTCATCGGTTGGGTAGTAACAATCACAGTTTTAGTCATCAGTTACGTCTATGTATATCTACTGCACCTTTGTTTTATCATCTCCACCACTAATGAAACCTAAATAACCCAAGGAGAGGCATTGGAGAGAACAAATCACAATGAACCCCATCATAGTTGCACCAGCTTGTACCATTTCTGATTCGGATATAATGAGCAAGTAAGTAGTGTACACTGCTGTGGCAAACAAAAACTTGAGCATGAACTTGTCATCATAAAATATCGCTCGTAGCTTGAGAACTACTAATGCACAGTGGTTAAATCCCCACATCGGCCAGAGCCACTGTGCTGCAGCTGGATGAACTGTTAATAATGCGATGATCTCATCATCTCCGGGGAGGATACTTTTATGTGTTGCTACAATATCTCTACCCGCTGGAATAAGTATGACAGCACAACTAAAGTAGGCAATTACCTTTGCAATAGAAGTAACAGAGTAGTTGTTCATCTTGGTATAGTATAATAATAGATCAGTATAGTATCGACTACTATTGGTGATTATTAATAAGAATTGTAAAAGTGTGAGACATAATCATTTGGCAGCTGTCACGTACGATTCTATCCGATCAAAAGATACGGTAGAGTCTTAGTTGTGATAATAACTAAGTATCAGCCTGTGCATATCAAAATCAATACATATCAAAAGCAAAATACCTCCTACTATTGTACATTATATGGTGTTGAATTGATGAGCTAGGTATGCAGTTGTGGTATTCGGCGGTGGTATTATTAGTATTAGTTAGTAATAATTTCGTATCGGCAAGGATACAACACTTCCCTACTTTTGTGCACCATTCATCCCATCAACCAAAGTTAATAACACGTCAGGATAGGATTAGGAAGGTATATACATCACTAGCCTTTATCGATAGAAACAAAGCTTCAAATAGTATGACCTCATTAAAAAGTAATATAAGCGATCGGAGTGATGCAGAGATATATCAGGAGTTCATATCAGCAGCGGTAGACTTCAGTAGTGTGTATGTGAGAAATGGATTAGTTACAGGTATGTGAATCTTTAATTGCAATTGTTATTATGTATGTTTTGATTCTACTCTCAACTAACATCTTATGTTATCGTATAGCAACCAGATCGGTCCGAGATATTGATACAAACACAAGACGTCAGTTTCTCTACAACATACCACTACCAACAACTCAAAGCAATACTGATGCACAACCACCACCATTTATCTCACCTCCAATTGAGCTACCAACAAAGATTAAAGCACGCATTCCATCTCCAACAGGTAACAAAATTGCAATATTAGTAGAGGAGAATACTCCAACAATCAGTGGTGATAAGTCTACAGAGAGTAAACGATTTGTATTTGAGATATGGACAAATAATGGACATAGTTTAGCCAATCGGATAGTATTACCAACTGAGAAACATGGAGCTGTTTGTACAGACTTTGCTTGGTTTGGTGGCATTAGTTGGAGTCCAGACGAGAGTGCATTAGTTTATACTGCAGAAGTTAACAAACCAAAATCATTATCCTACTTTGCAACACCAACTAAAGAAAAAAGTAGTCCAATAACTGGTGGTCAATACACATTGGGAGTTGGAAAGAGTGAAGATTGGGGTGAAAAGTATGGAACAACTGCACTGCTTGTATTATTCTGTTTGAATGTTGATACTGGAAAGATTGGGAAAGTGGACAATGTGCCTCGATCAGCAGATGATTCAACAACATTGAAAGGGTATGTGTTAGGTCAACCAATTTTCAGCCCTTGTGGAACATCAGTGGTGTATACTGGATGGGATGCTGGCGAGGGAAATGAAATGCCACGTCGACTAGGAGCAATCTACTGCTTCCAACGTCCATGCAAAATATATGTCTCGTCGGTTAGTGAGTTGCTTGGTACTCTTTCAACATCTAATGATAAAGAAATAACATCAAAAGGAGATGCTTCCTACACCTGCCTTACACCAAATGATAGACTTGCACGATCACCTCGATTCTCAAAACCAAACGGGGGTACATCGAAATTGGCCTACCTTTGCAACACAAAGGGGTTTGATACTCATGGAGGTTGCATGGCCTTGCATCTAAGTGACTGGGATATGGATAAAGGAATACTTGTGGATGGCTCACAAAAAGTTGTGGTAGACGTTGTTCAATTACCTGGAGAACGGGAGATTGATCTAGTCGAAGTATCAGATATCAAGTTTCCAGGATTGTTCTTACATCAACTACGTCACGACTGCTTCTCTCCAGATGGAAAGTACATTGTCACAACTACTGAATGGGGCTCTGTCAATAAGATAGTGGCAATATCACTCGATGATGGATCTATCTCTCCGATCAACTTTGATCTCTTGAAGAGGGAAGATGGTATTGATAGCAAGGCTCAACAGTTCTTAGGTTTCACAGATGACGGAGGAGCAATTGTATCTCAGAGTGAATCAAACCGACCTACCGTTCTTGGCTACTTGCCACCTACATTCATCGAGGATACCTCAAATGCAGTGTCCTCTCAAGTCCTGGCCGATCTACCACCAATATCATCCACTTCATTCTCATCTCTAAAGACGAGTTGCAATTCAGTCGACGGATTTAGCTACCAAATAATGACCACACAGCCCGAGCACGGAGATGTTAAGGTACCAGTAGGGATGATACTACTTCTTCCAGATGACGTGGGAGATGACGAGAAGCTTCCTTTGATCGTAGTGCCACACGGTGGTCCTCATACGTGCATGTCAACTTCATACTTTCCTACCTATGGCTTCTTGTGCAAGCAGGGAAGGTATGCCGTCCTTCATGTGAACTTTCGAGGTTCTACTGGCTTTGGGCAATCGGCATTAGAAAGTTTGGCTGGTACCGCCGGCTCTTTAGATGTCAAGGATGTTGTTGCAGCAGTGCGTGTGGTAGTTGATAAAGGGATTGCAGATCCAAATCGGGTAGGCATATGTGGTGGTTCCCATGGTGAGTGTAGTCTGTGAGATTTCAAGTATCATAATGTTCAGAGTCTCTGACGTTAATTGTTTATCTTCATTTTTAAACACAGGCGGCTTCCTAGCCGGGCACTGTATCGGCCAGCACCCAGACATATTCAAGGTAGCAGCCATGAGAAATCCTTGCATGAACATTGCTTCGATGGTAACAGCAACCGATATACCAGACTGGTGCTATGTTGAAACTCTTGGATCAGGGTAAGACTCCTTTCTTTACTTGATACACACATTCTGACTTATCATTCCACTAATCTTCATCCCCATCGACAGTCATTATAACTTTTCAGACTATCGAACCCCTACAAAAGAAGAGCTAGATGTCATGTGGGAGAAGAGTCCGATTGCACATATCGATAAGGCAGTGGCCCCAACACTCATGGCATTGGGTATGAAAGATAGACGAGTTCCTCCGTCACAGGGTATCGAGTATTATCATGCTCTTCGAGCAAAGGGTGTACCGACAAAGCTGTTAGTATACGAAGATTGTGATCATGCAATTGATCTAGTGATGAGTGAGTCGGACTTTTGGATCAACACAAAGCAATGGTTTGATAAGTATCTTTAGAGTTGAGCTAAGATACCTACATAAAACCAAACAAATATGAGCACATGATATGCACTTCTTATGAATATGAACTCTACTCGATACTGGTTCTAATTAGACAGTATTTGTCTGACAGTAGAAGTAGTATATCCAAAGTAGAAATGTAAGCTCTTCGCTTCATCGGCTATTGCAAGAAGCAGTTCACTCGCCAACTACTCCCATTCTGAAGACCAACTACACCACTTCTATTCTTCCTCCTCGATAATGGTGGTAAGTATGGCGGCCATCATACTAATAGTACTGCAAGCCACATTCTCTTATGGTTGGTTATCGAACAGTAACCTATCAGTTCGGATACGCTGTAGTAATAGAGCAAACAACATAAGATATGAGCAAAAGATACGACCATTAATTTTTATGGAAATATCATCATCAACATCACAACAATCACTGGAGGAGCCTGACAATCAATTCGGCAGAATGACATACTGGGATGAATCATATAGAGAATCATTAGTTGATTATGGAGACAATGATAATAGTACTTTAGATGACCAAAGTGAGGGCACTACAACATTCAGTTGGTATTGTGGATGGGAAGACTTAGCTCCTTTCATCATCGAATTGGTACCTCTCGATTCATCTCCGTCTATACTGATACCAGGAATTGGCAATGATGCATGTATCCGAGACATGTTTGATGCAGGTTATACTAATTTGACTATGTTTGACTACGCTCCGGAGGGCGTTGAATGTGCTAAGCGAATGTTTGGTGATAAGAGATTGCAACTGATTGAGGACTTAAGAGTAGCAGATGCAAGAGATTTACCATATGATGACGATTGTTATGATGCAGTATTAGACAAAGGCACTCTTGATTCCATATATCTAAGTGGAGGAAAAGATAAACAAACAGCTAGAAAACATTTAGATATGGCTGTAGATGAACTTGCTCGTGTTGTAAAAGTTAGGGGTATAGTCTTTAGTGTCACCGCAGCTTGTGTGGATGCTGTGCAACAATCATTTGATGATTGCAATGAAAGAAATGAATGTTGGGAACAAATAAGAGACGGTACCTTATACATAACAGACGATGGCTTTACTTCAAACAATGTAGATGCTACCATGTTAGTTTGGAGGAGAATAAAGTAGGCACTATCAACACAAAAGTGATGATCTATACATGTTACTGCTAATATCCAATTCATGTCCTCTCATTTAGCATATATGCTTCCTCTTTGTCCCCGTTGCCTTTGCTTTACTTTCTGTATCAAACAGTGAAGGAGTACTTTGGCATATCCTGTAAAGAAGAGAGTGGCCGGAGTTGTTCCTTCCAACCCAGGCAAGAGCTTGAGGGGAAACTTTCATTTCCATATCGACAAATTCTATGATGTTACTATCTCCATTCAAGAAATGATACTGGATAATCTTCTGGCGTGCTACCTCGCCTTTGTCATCATTTTTATTCAATTCGAGGAAAGAAACTAGTTCTTCGGGAACATGTAATTCGTCCTCATCGCCCAACCAGCCAATATCATAGAGTGTATGATTAGATGTGTATAATGCATCAATGCTTGATTTATTGCATAGAGTATTCAAAAGAACCTGCCAGCTTCTCCTGGTTATCCCGTGTTCAACTGTGTTGATCATTAGCAATGAATGTAAAACACTGTCATATTGCAAAGCACTGACCAGAGCTGTAACAGATCCATTGTTGAAGTTGTTGTTCTTCATATCAACTTCTTCTAACGCCGAGTTGTTGCGGAGACAGACTGAGAAGCTCCGCCATGCATTAGCACTAATTGAATAATTGGTCCTTATGCTAAGAGATTTCAGAGTAGAGTTATTGACCAGGGCATGTACTAATATATCTAATATTTCGTCACTTATGTTGCACTGATTAACTGATAGTTTTTCCAATGATGAGCTGGGTTGTAGACACACTAAAATGTGACCCCAGCTAACTAGGGAGACGGAATTATTACTATCAAGTTCAAGAACTTTCAATGTTGTATTAGTTGCCATAGCATGGCCAACTGCAAGTGCCTCATCATCATTCATTATACAGTTGTTCAGACGAAGAATCTGCAATGAGGAGGCAGGATCTTCTAAACAAGTAGCAAGTGACCTAAATCCCGGCATTCCAAAAGTCGAATTGCTCAGATCAATTGATCTCAATGAGCTGATTCTAAATGATGCCTTCGCCAGTATATCTGAGACTTGATGCACTCTAGGACAGTTGATCGGGGCAAAGACCTCCAACGTTCTACTTTTGACTAAAGCATCGGCTAGGATAGTCATAACTTCACTATCGGTATCAAAGCATGACAAAGTAAGGTCCTTCAACTTGTATCGCGGGTCTTGTAGGATATTTGATATTGCAATGTAACTGCCCCGTCCTCCAAATGACGAGTCTAGCAAGGTAAGGTGGACTAAGTTGTAATACCCCTCTAGTGAGGTTATTAGTTCTTCGGCCACCTTGTACTTGATATTATCATCTCTCTCGATCAAACATTCTCAATGAGCTTTTGTTGCTTCTCTTCTTCAAAGAAGATGCTAATAAACTATAGTTTGAATTACCAATATAACTCTCAAGAAGTCCAATGTTGCGGAGGCTGTTGTTGTTCTCAAAGAAAGGAGACATATCAGAAAATACTCTGGAAAGGTTAAACCGTAGATTACATTCTCCAATAGCAAAAGTTTCAATAGATATATTATTACTAATTGCCTTGAAGAATGCTTTGATATTGTTCTGTGTATTTTGGTCAGGAGTTTCATCTTCTTC
>Ga0214481_100275_pt1 | contig 27864 bp, 28 predicted proteins | sample M1_20Mar14CPVII9_4_FD_165057 | JGI IMG/M metagenome (GOLD analysis project Ga0214481, IMG submission 165057) | Marine eukaryotic communities from Monterey Bay, California, United States - M1_20Mar14CPVII9sort6BwellG10 | ecosystem: Environmental > Aquatic > Marine > Unclassified | place: USA...
AGAAGAAAAGGCAGCACATAAAGTCAGGAATGATGTTGCAGAGACAAGACAAAAGCAGGCTTAAATTAGATAAATCTTACATGTTTCAAAATCCATCTATCCTACTTGCAATCTATACACAGAAGCTGCTCTTCTAATTAAGGCCTTGGCTTCAATGTGAGCTGTATCTCGTTATCAAATGTATCAGTGAACCTAGCAACGCGCCGAATAGGTGGATGATTTGCAATTGGTGCTATTTCAAATCGTCTCAATATTGAAAACAGAACAGTAATAGCCTCGGCTTTTGCCATGGATGCTCCAGGGCACACACGTACTCCGTTCCCAAAAGGCATATATCCTCCGTACCTGTTGGTTGGTTGGGTAACTGACAATGAATCAGATTGATCAGATGTAAGCCATCTCCGTGGACGGAAGAGTTCTGGACCTTCTGAGTTCGATCCGAGAGGAATTTCAGACACAGCCTTCTCTCCTAGATTTCTTGTTAACGCACATATAACCGTGCCCGGCTTTAGTACTTGTCCCTTTATTACCACGGGCTCATTGGGTTCAAGGAAGAAGAATGGTGCTGGTCCTTTACATCTAAGCACCTCAAATAAAAGAGAGTGAAGTCTTGGAAATCCATCCATTGCATCTTTCAGTGACAAACTGCTCATATCTAAAGCAGACTCCACCACCTCCTGATACAACTCTTCTTGCAGCTGGGGATCATTAGCAATTTCCCAAAAACAAGCAGCCAAGGTTGTGCTAGTTGTGTCAGTTCCAGCAATTAGGAGCGTTAGGAGCTGAAATAGGGGGCAATGGGTGTTAGTTTCTTGTGCAAATGGCAGAGATGCAAAATGAAAAAAGACTCTCTACTTACATTTCCAATGACCCTGTCCTCGTCAAGTCTACCGTCATCACCATCTTCAGATATATCTATTAGCTTTTGCAAACATGTCTTTGCCCTTTTCTCTCCTTCCACAACAACACCCCCAGTTTGTTCTTTCTGCTTCTTATACTCCCGAACGAGCTCCCTTAATACACTGAATATCCTTTCGGACACATCCCTACCTCCATCTAAGTTATCACAGAATGGTATCTTCCAAAATGGCACGGGGGATAATGTTCGTTTGAATAATGTCTCAAACATCTTCTCAATATCATTTGCAAGTTCATGACTTGAATTGTTTAGACTATTAAAGTCAATGCCAAGTATAGACAAGGCTGTAATATCAAGTGAACATTTTGAAAGATCTAATACTACCTCACGTGCGGTACCATCCTTTTCCTTATCCCATTTTGTAATTAATCTATTTGATACTAGTTTAATATGATGAAAGTAATCTTGTAGATGATTCTTATTCAGCGTTGGTCCAACGATTCGTCCTGCATGATAAATAACAAGGGATATTAGACATCTTAAGAACTTTTTGTGCACATCTTGTGCACACTTTTTAACTCACGGTCGTTCTTCCACTGATCACCCTCTGCATTGAATAATCCATGTACACCTAAACTTTCTATTGCACTACCCATCTTATTTGCTCGTTTTACCTTGTATGGACGTAATTTCATGGCTCTGCAATTGTGTTGTTTGGTTTTGTGCATAAGATATGAGTAAAATTCATACATCGGATAATAACACCAACACTATAAACCTACACTTACTCCATAAAACTATCAGCAGTACATAATACCACCCATCGTTTACCAAATAATGAGAATTCATATACACCATTCTTTCCTACTTGAGTAGTCCATTTGTTCAATACATTTAAAAAATCGTCTTTCTCAGCCAAGGACAATGCATGCCCGAGTAATGGTATATGTCCTGGTGCTATTGGAAAACGATCACGTCGTCGTCTTTGCAATAAGTATATGGATAATAGGATGGGTAGTATATAATATACAATATAAGACTTATATTCTGGAGGAAGAAGATTGATAATTGTGCTCATAATTTTTTATAGTTTGTGTTGGTATAGTGTGTTCTGGCGTCCTAACGTTGGTATATCACCAATTGCTACTGTACTAACAAATCTAACGATCAAACGACCACACTACAAACCTACAGTCCTACTCCTTCAATATTCAATTGCAGCGCCGTCTTTATTGTGCTGGTTGATCTCTTGTTTTGTTGAATCTAGAAGTATACACTGCAAACTCAGCCAATTATTAGAACAAGATCAAGATGGTGCACGGCATACTATGGCACGATTGCACTAACAATACCAAGATTAATATCTCTCATGATTTAGCCGCCGATAAGTTGGGGTCATAGATAATAAGAAAGCTATAGGGCCGACAATGTTTGGGTGAAAACATGATCAGCAAGAGGTACACCGGACCACCGTCAATTGAATTGTTGAAAGCATATGCCGACGGCGTCTACTATGTACATCATATTAACAGTGCACTGAATATCATGTGATGGTTATCCTATTTTATCTTGTCAGTATGTAGAATCATTCATACAATCAGTTCTCATCCACCATCCAGTTTCGACAGTTGGCATCCTCTTTCGCACAATGTCCGTCTCGCTGAACAACATTTGGGTTACATACGATATCGTAGTTGGTATCACTTGCAAGCGAGCGCTTGGTGCCATTGCATATCGTAGTACCACTAAAAACAACATCACAACGCCGCGTAGGTGCAGTATCAAGCCATTGCTATCTACTTGGGGTGGGGTGCCGTTGCAATAACATCGTCATATAACTCTCTTCGTCAATACCCAATCAATTATTAGATAATGTCGTACACCAACGCAATAACAAAGGAGGTGATACCTCTAAATCAAATATCAGGAGGATTCACGGTACCATATCACAAACAGGGCATAGTAACAACCTCTGGTCTCATGAGGAAGAATCAGCATACCATTGCAACATTATCATTATCACAATTATGGGCAACGCTTCCAATGGATCTTAAAGACTTGCTTGATAATAACGAACTAGTTAATTATGATGATATAATGTCATTCTATAAGGATCATCCTACACATCATACCTTATCATCTCAATCATATGCACCTGAAAATTCAATACTATTAGCAAACTATTATGAACATCATACCAATACTGAAGACCCGCGAAACTTAATCATAGTAACTAATCTAATATACAATGTTATATTCCTAACATTTGCAAATCTAACCCATGATGAGAATAACAATCAAGTAACATTCACAACGGCCATTGACCACTTCTACAATCGAGGTAAAATACATGGCGAGGAGCAAGCCAAACTAAAGGGTGTATTAAAGTTAATTGATGCCACACTTGGTACAACTTTAGAAGAAACTGAGATGACAGAAGATTCAAAACAAGGTCTGTTTAATGAATTAGTCTTTCAAAATGACTTCCCGAGGTTACTTGATATGTATCGGTTAGTGGGGAAGACACAGAAGGAATTAATTACAGCAAGAACCAATTCACTTAACATGGAAGAAGAAGAATCAACAACAATAGACCGCCAGGATAACGACAGCAAATCAGAGTCGATGAATGAAAATACAATTACAATAAGCATGCCTACACTTAGCTTGGCTAGTAGTATTCTAACAACGGAAGCGGTAACAACACCAACAGCAGTGGAACCAAAACCGACAGTACAGTTCACCAAGAAGATCACACAAGGAAGTGTCGGGTCAAATCACTGGACAGGCGAATGGTATGGAAGCACACTACTATTAGCAACCGATCTTACGAAACAACAACCACAAAACACCAACAAGATGTCATTAACAATGAAAGTTATGACTCATGCAACATCAACAGTCTTAATATTTACATTCCTATTGTTCTATATTAAGAAGAGTAGACAGTTATTGATTATGCATGAACTTAAACAACAGAAGAGAAGTAATAGAAAGAAGAATAAGGAGAATTGGAAAGTTTGCTTTACTTCATAGATCTCTTTGTAGAGGTGGTAGATATATGTAAAGATAAAGGTGGAGATATAGGACGGCTATGTATGATGTCATTTGATCGAATCGATTTCCATGTTAGGAGTAGCAGTATTGTATATGTATCGGGAGTTTATCACGGGCTTAGTTTGGAATTGAGTTCTATGTGTTGTAATTGTAAACCTAGGATGTTATTAAGGACACCAGCATTCAATCTCTTGGTATCGTTCCACGTTTGATTGTAAGCTGTAACCTTGGAAATATCGATACTACCCAACAGTATTCACCTGCTAGTCCCCTCTTCATAACGCCTAACTTCCGTCCATTCTTGTAAACGGATAGTGTACCCTCATCTAAATCAAGTAGCAATCCCAGGCTAACCGGAGGGTCAATCTAGCCAAAAAATCCCATCTGGACGAATTTTTGACCTTTGACCCCCTAGGGCATATCAAAATGATCGGCGTGATCTCGCGAGTAAATTGCAATAGAGTGGTAAGGCTGTAATTTATTTTAATTGGCCATCGATCCGTTCAACTAACAAATTAGCATATAACAAAATTGCAAAACTAATGGTATCCCCCGATTTCTACCTACTTTCACTCAGAATCCGTGTCTTGCGCAGAATTTTTGAAGCGGCTGCTTAGTGATCATCAGGCAGCCGCGACGTCATCTATTGCAATTATTTATTTCTCCGTATCGATGTTCACCACGCAGTATATTCGTGATCGCCAGAGCACGGCGATCATTTTGATATATAGTAGAAGTTCAGGGGACGATTTTTCACTCACATGGGAATTTTTCTTAGTAGGCTGGCTAGATTGACCCTCCGGTTAGCCCCCAATTCATCACGAATAGACACACTTTCCATTCCATCCCAAGTAGTCTTATATTCATTAACAAATTTCCAATCACTTGCGTCACAATGCCCACAAATTGTGCTGTACATGCAACACTTGATACTGTTATTGTTGATATCACATTCTCTTGTGATTCTTTCCTCAAAATTTTGGAAGAAAGAATTAGCAAGTGGATATAAACATGCTTCTTGGTTTGCTTTACCTGGTCTAATCACACACTAGATAACCTAGTTCTATGATCTGTTCTTTACGAGCTTCAAATGTAACGTAATGCTTGCCTGCTCTTAGTATATTGTTGCTAAATGCAGTTGCCATGGGCTTCCCCCTAATACATGATTTATCCCCAAAATTTACATACTCAGCTCCTCCAGTCAGCTGATCAAAAGTAAGAGGTGCTCGTAACAATTGAAGATAGTGATAATCCGCCAATGAACTTTCTCCTTCATAATGTGGTAACGCTGCTAATTGTTCCTCTGTTGCTATATCCTGTACAGCAAGACAGGACTCTCCTCAATTAAAGATGGTTTTATAATATGATTAGTATTCAATATACACGTAGATGCACTAAATCTTGTACACGTCAGTGCCAAATTAAGCAGATCAATTGAAGGTAGGTATGATATAACTTTTGATAATGTATCACTGTTGAATAAAACTGCGTCTTTACAGGTAATTGTCTCTTGTACTTTCACTTCTTTTTGAAACATCATCAAAAATAAAATTACGAGAGCACCGTATACTATAATACTACCAACACTGAAAAAGAATTACCTCAGCATAATCATAATCTTACTTAAGTAACTTCCCCGACATAGGCTTAGACAACAATAGATGGATAACAACAACCTTTAACACAACTCAATCGAGCCTCAATCTGTTAGAAGGTAAAGTTTACTGTCACTCAACTATCCCAGTCTTGGGTAGAAAGGTGGGAGTTAGCTTAGCCAGAATCACTCCATAATTATTCATATAGATAAGTAACAAGTAAATCAATAGAAAGCTTGAGTTATAACTAGTAAAGGCGTAAGCCAGGGGTTCATATTAAAAATGGGGTGAAACGCCAGACAGACGATCTAGAATTTTCAAAATCAACTTGGCAAGAATTTGCCTACATTTTTTGACGATCAATCCTCCGACTTTGATATGAGTGTATCCATTGCAATAACCTCTAATAATCGCCGCTGATAAAGCCGCCGATGCTCCAGATGTACTATCGACGATGCCGAACACGATGGTGCAAAGAACGCCGGCATCGTGTACCCGCATCATCGTCTATCGTCGTCGACAGTAGTATGATGATAGTTGACGATGATGAAAATTGCAATAGGATACCGTCTCTGATAGCGTTGTATTTGTTATTATAGATATAGACATAACATATAATATTCATAAAGCGTTATTATTTTAAATGAAGTACAATAATAGATTGGCCTTCTTTTATTCGTCGCCATTTTTGTCGACCATATAAGAGAAATATAGGGGCTATTGCAAAGACGGAGAATTTATCGTCAAGTTTTGTGCGAGCTAGCTAGAGAGATTTTCTTTCCAAGGTGAGGAGCTCAAGAGCTCAATTTTCTATGAGCGGTCTGTCTGGCGTTTCACCCCATTTTTTATATGAACCCCTGGCGTAAGCCGATCACGACAGTTAGGAGACTTCTAACACAATCAAGCCGAGAGGCGAGTACACTAAGGTTATTTCGTAGCTACCTAAAGAAACAGCCTTAGCGAAATGAGAAATTTATGCAATACTATGCAAGCTGTATTTATATAAACAAGGGATGAAATTAGTATCAGTAGACGATAAACACAAGATATTCTACCATGTGATGCTATATGGGCCGGCGGTCGAGAGATATCAAATTACAAAAAGAAGTGCACATCATGTGAACAAAATTTATGCTCATATTAAAATAGAGACGGAGCGATCAGCGATGCCCACAATATATGTATGATGTGGAGACCGACATTACAGTATTGAATTAGAGACTTCTTCGTATAGGTATCATTTTGTCGAGTAGTTTTATTGTGTCTATGCCGTACGATGAGATTAATATGATATTGTAAAATCTCAACAAAAAATGTAGTTAGTTACGAGATGATCACAGCCTATCACAGCATCATACACCAGCACAGGACGATATAAGACGAATTGAGGTTGATATCAGGATATGATTATGGGACTCTGATAGCTTTTCTGAGATTGTGCAAGTTTTCAAGAAAATTTCAATTAGCGTGGAACCCCACACAAATCAATATTATCAACTGCAATACACTAAATTATAAACTGCCGCTGGCCCTCTGCCCTCTATCACAATTAATAAATCATACAACTGCATAACTACAAATAAATTATCTTAGCATTGAGACGATGGCAGAGGCAGAGGAGATTGATTTATCAGATGACACGGTTACCGTAGACACGTTGCTGTTGATGGATGGATCTGATATTAATCTGCCAGATATCGACCATTCTACGCTTGCCCAACTTACTGATGATCAATTTGTTACACTATTAGTAAAAATATACACATCGCGTGATCCACAGTATATAAACCAGCACATTAGCAAGATTGCTTGGAGAATCAATCAACTTCCCAGTGATAAAGTCTCCGCCTACATCTTTCAAATATTATGCAGCGATATCCTATTAGTTTTGGAGATTTGCTAAGTTTGGTTAATAGGACACCTGTTGATAAACTGTGTTCTGATGGAGGTGCCGAACAGTCTTCGCTTACTCTTTTCATTGGACTTGGTCACGACGGGTCAAACGAGGGAATTGTCGAAACAGTTAATGATGCCTTTCCCCAAATCATGAATTACAAACAATCCACACCCATGCCGGCACCGCCACAGTCGATAGTAGCTGTGAAGAAGACGAAGGTGTCATCTGTTCAGGTCTCCAAGAAACAATCCGCGCCCAAGCCGGCAGCACCATCACAATTGGTATCTATAAAGAAGAAGGAGGTGTCAACTGGGGCTGCCAAGTCTTCCAAATCATCACTGCCACCACGATTACTGGAACAGATTGGTAAGATTTTTCTGAACACCTACAAAGAATGGGGGGCAGAGAGAATGAATAGAGAGATTGCCAAGATTGCACCGATATTTCTACAGCTTCCTAATAAAGTCGTCGTAAATTACATTATTGGTGTTCTAGATCACATCGGCAAGGATATCAAGACTGTTGCAGATGATATTAAGAATAAGAACGATTCCGTACATGCTTCATACTCCACATTCTTCGGACTTGGAAATAGCAAGACAAATCCTGGAATTAATGCGTTGGCGGTAAAAAGGTCCAAAAGTTCGTTCACACAACCTTCGGTTTTGAAGCCTTCCTGGAATCGAACGGATCAAATGCAGTCTGTATACTACTGAATACATTCAAACATCCAGATTGGGGGGCTCGTGAAATGAATAGACAGATGAATCCAGAGATTGCTGCGAAAATTCTACGACTTCCTAATAAAGACGTCGTGAAATATCTTATTGGTGGTATGAATCATATCGGCAAGGATATCAAGACGGTGCGGCAGGAGATTAAGAATGATACTGTACTTGCCACAGGGTCAGTACCCCGTGGAAGGGGTGGTGCTTCTTACTCTACATATTTTGGACTTGGTGACGAGTCCACGAATCCTGGTATTAGTGACAAGCTGCGCGTGGCAATTGACGGTGTTGCGATTCAGGGTTTCATGTATATTGCCCCAGAAACAACCTTCGGTTTTGAAGCAATAGTCGCATTAGCATCGTCAGCACGGCAGGCAGTGACTGAAGAGGCACCGACGGTTGAGATAAAGAAGAAGAAGACAACGACGACGAAGAAGAAGAAGGCACAGACTAAGTCTTCTAAGTCGCCATCCTCTGCCCTTCCACCATCTGTTATGCCTAGTAGTAAGAGGATGCGAAGCAATACACTCCATCATTCCTCGAGTGATATGGAATACGCAGTCGGAAGTGAAATGGGGAATCAAAAGATGCCTCATCGACCACCACAACAAGCTGATGCCCAAGTGCACGGTAGTGGAGGAGACGGATCAGATAGTGCTCAAGCCAAGTCTAGTAACGACTTGTGTTCTGATACTAGTGGAGAAGAAAACAATTCTAATAATAATTTGAACTCGTCTGGTGGGAAGATGCCATCAGCCTTTCAATCTGGATTTGGTATGGCTACTCTTCAGTACCCACAACAACTTCAGGACTTCAGTATCCCTAATAATACCGGAAGCACAGAGGGTGCACAGAATCTACAAATGATGCCTTGGCAAATGATGATGATGAATCAACAAATGATGACGGGTAATTATAATCAGCAAGATGCTAATGCACAATCGAATCAAGGCATCCAACCCCAGTATGGAATTCCAACTCCACAAGGCTTTATGATGGTACCGATGGTTCCTATGATGATGCCACCTGTTGGGGGGATCGGAACAGCTAGTGCTCAAGAAGGTAGTGCCACCGATTCTTCTTTAAAAACTGACAAGACTAGTACATCCGATACCACCCATGTCGCCAATAATAGCACACAAGCTGTGAATAAGGTGGCACCGGCACCCGGGCCTTCTAATGACTCCGCCACACGAGAAGAAGCGGAGGATGGTGAATCTCCTGAATCAAAATCAAAAGATGCCCTTGAAGTAGAAAAGACAGCAGCCCAAGAATATAGCCGTGGTGATGATGATCTTGATTATGCTATAACTACACATACATGTACCGACAGTGGCTCATTGCCATCTATATGGCTCGAGACTAAATCTCTTAAGAAGGCAATCGAAAATGGAACTTTCATTGATCTACCGAATGAGATGAAAGTTCGAGTGTTGAAGTACGTAGGCGCGGGCTGCCATGGAAGTGTGTGGAATGTTCATTTATACATTGGCTCTTCTTCTAAGCCTATTGAATGTGTTGTCAAGGTTCAATATCCATCGAAGAGTCTGAACTCGGAGTATACCGTACATTTAAAACTTGCTCATAGGGTCGGCCAAAGCCCCGCTGGACAAGAGTATCCATTTCCAGTATCTCACAAACTCATTACATACTGTAATGAGGAGGGCAAGGGGACGGGAGGAGGCCTATTCTTCATGAGTGCAGAAGAAGGCTGTAATTTACATACGCTTGCCACAGAAAAGTCACCAATTATGGGGACTATTGTCCGTCTCGCTGACTCTATGCTCACAATTTTGGAAACTCTTCATGTTAAGGGTAAACTTTTGGTACGTCTTGCCGTAGTGAGATGATATGTATACTTTTTTCTGTTCTTTCTAACATGCTTGTTTGTACAATATTAAAGCACTGTGACAGCAAGTCAGATAATTGGGTGCTTAAGGCCCTCAGAAATGGTCAATATTCACTCAAGTTGATTGACTTTGGACGCTCCAAGGATCTGCCATCTTTGACGGAACACTTTAGTGGCAGTGCTGTTGATAATGATGAAGATATGATGTGCAAGGCTATGCGTCAGGGTAAGGATTGGGGAGTCGAGCAAGACTTTTATGGTGTTTGTGGAGTTGTATTTGTGCTAATCTTCAAGCGCTACCATATGGAGAAGAAGTATACACCCATTAAAGACGGAAAGATGGAAATGTATTTCCCTCCCTCAACGTTTCTAAAACGTGGTGTTAAGTCTATGTGGCAGGACTTCTTTGAGTTGCTTCTCAATTTTGATTCAAGTGACTATATCAACACAGTATGTAAGGCTCGTGAAGTGCTGAAGCCGTACCTTGACGAGAACAAGGAAGAGATTGATAAAGATTTTGAGGATCTATGCCAAAGAGTGTCAAATTAAGTTTAGTGGAGGCTTTAGTTGGGTTCGGGTGGTTGCCACAGACTTTGTACAGTATAATCTGATAGATAGATAGTTTTGTGTTATATTATTATATACTAAGCTCCTACAGCTCCTAATCCCTGCTACTCTTGCCATGTTCAGCTTCATGTCTTTAGCATAGATACTCAGATCAAGTCAAAAGTACCGAACATGCTTACATCTTCTTAATACCAACCTTTCTCGGTATAATCTTCACACTATGCTTCTTACTACTACTGCCACCATTACATGACATTTCATTATCTCCATCCACAGCCTGCTCATCCTCATCAGTTTCCATCTCATCACCATGCTTAATCACATCCGGATTAACAACCGTTATAACCTTACTGTCGTTAATCTTAACTTTTGCATGTATTGTCTTCTTCTTTGGTATTTCTTTAGGTGGTTCTTCTCGTACATGCTGTTCGTGATGATGATGCTGATGCTGTTCTTCTATCGATTCAGATCGAGATTTTATACACTCTGTACGTTTATTTAGATACTCATCTGAATATTTATAATTGGTACCATTAATATGCAATAGTGTACCGGTATGTACTAAACTCTTCAATGTTGATAGGAATAATGTCTCATTCCATTCATGATCTGATGACTTTGCAATAGCTGATGCAAATGTTGTATCGTGTTCTTTTATGTGACGACGAATTGAAATTTGAGTTGATCCGGTCTGATGATCTTTTAGTTCATCTATTGCTGAAAGGATTGCTGCTTTGTATGGCATTTGTTGTTGGTGTATTTGAGCTATTGATATTGTTATACAGCTGCCACTATTGATGTTTGTTGTTGGTTGATAGATAGGATACCAATAGGTACTTCGATTTAATATGCCTTCAAACTACTGAAATCTATATTGCTGCAATGATAGAATTCACTACTTCTCGATACTCCCTCCTGTTTATGTGTTACTTTATTCTCGGCCTTATTTCTGAATGTACATCATAGGAACGCCGCTTACATATGCTTGTGTTTGAGTTCTCAAATCATCAAAGCAAAAAAATGACGACCTGATCAGGTGTTTCACCCAAACCTAATAATATGTGTATATCGGGTACTCATTGTCGGCGTCGGTTAAGCCGAGATAAGGTAGGTAGGATAGTTATTGTTGCAACGGCAGCAATCTGATAGGATGTCAACAACAACTACTACTTCCTCGACAACATCTTCATCAGAAGAAGGTCTACTACCGCTATCATCAGAGCAAATAGCAACATATCTAACAGATGGTATCCTAGTTGTCGATAATTTACTAACACCACAAGAACTTTACGATGCACAGCTTGGATTGGTATCAACATTAAAAGAAGAATATGGTGTAAATGTATATGATTTAGAAGGTACCGGGTATAGATTGATGGATGCTAGTTCTACATTTGGTGCTGGTAAGTTTCTACTACACCACAAAAGTCAGTGTTATTGCAATATGTATAGTTTTTGCTTTGTTCACAAGATGTGCACATAACTTCTCATACACAAACATAGGAGGTGTATTAGATATATTCTACCCAGAATGGAAGATGAAAATAGCAACGAATGAACGTTTATTTCGTATGACGTGCCAATTATGGAAGGAGGCATATTATCATAAGGGTGAAGAGTTGAAAGATGATAATTTGACTTGTTGCAACAAAGTAGATGATGGTGATTGCAATAGCTACAGAGATGAAGATATAATTGATGATTCATTCAAATGGCATCCATTTGGTTCATTTGATTGCAATAGAGCGTATATGTACATTGATCGGATTGGTTACCGTATACCAACTTCACTTGCCGAAAGTATTGGAAAGCAACAACATCAGCTAACCAATAATACAGTAGAACAACAAACTCAACAGCCCACTGCCAGTTGTGCAAACAACAAATCATCAAAGAAGAAGAAGAAGAAGAAAGCAAAACCAATACAAAGATCATTAACTCCCCATTTCGATTGCTGTCCAGAAAAGTACCATGATACATCAAAAAAAAACAAATGGCGTCCAATACAATGCTTCGTTTCATTAACAACTAACTTACATCCCAATACTGGTGGATTTGAGGCAGTGCCAGGCTTTCATCGTGAGTTCTCTTCTTGGGTTGCAAATGGTAGACGGGAAAAGAAGACAGCCACAACGGCAGAGCAACAAAAGCAATCAAGCAACATACATCCATTACCATGTGTAGGAGAGTATACCCATCTATCACCATCATTTGATAAGGAACTGATGAAACGGATACAACATATACCAGTCAAGGCCGGTAGTGTAGTATTCTGGGATAATAGAATACCACACGGCAACTCCTATCGAAATGACCCTTCTCCAGAAAGCGTCGTCAATGATGATGGGAATAATAACAGTGTATTGGGAACATCAGGATCACGGGCAGTGGTGTACTGTTCATTCTTACCAGATGTTGATATTAATCGAAAGTTTGTTCAACGACAGTTAGTTGATTGGAAGGAACGACGTCCACCTAGGATTGGTGATCGTTGGATGAAACAGGAGGAGGAGGACGATAATGTTGTCGATGATGCAACTCAAGTGAATGATACGGATAGAAATGCTGAATCTAATCTTACAGATCTAGGCAAAAGACTCATCGGTATAGTAAGTTGGACATGAACAAAATGCTGCTTAACTAATACTGTCTATCTAAGATGAGCTTCTATTTTATACTTAAATTCTATCTCATTATCTTTCACGAGCTTTCTTTACACTTTAAGGAATCAATCTTCCTACTTTGATTGGAAACGTATAATCTGACACCCATGCACAGTCTTTCCTCATTACAAAAGAAGGTATAGACTGTCGGGAACAATGCCTGGCCTTGCTCTACAGCTTGTGTCTAGGCCTTACGACGTCGCAATTTTTTGACAGCGGCAACACCGTCAGCAGAAGTAGAAGTCACAACACATCCTAAACGCTTACGCTCATCCTTGGTACAGCGGATATCAGACCCCTTATCACAGGCGTCGTCACACTTATCATCACCATCAGCGCACCAATCCTTTGGAGCATTGGTACAAATGTCATCACCACTGCCAGCTGTAGAAGGGTCGTTATCACCACTGCCAGCTGTAGAAGGGTCGTTATCACCACTGGGACCTGTAGTCTGTGTATATAGATAGAAAAGAGTATTGGGTAATATATAAAGTGGTGAGAACATATATTGTCATGACATGAATAGAATTAGGTAATGAGTTACACAATACACGAAATCACAAACATCATACGTACTGGATCAGGTTCGTCACCGCCCCATACTAACTTCTGGATAGGCGATGCCTGACCCTTCTGTACAAAATCAGAACTGGCAGCGGTTGATGCAGGACATTCTAACCGACGACGATCATCACTGGTACACCTATCGGTATCACAGGCACGGAAGCAACGATCAGTACGACGTGAACCGTCACGGCTACCAGAACTAGTACTACTCTTGGAACTTCTTGAGGACTTACTACTCTTGTCAGAAGACTTGTTATCCCTTGATTTACTATCACCTCCCTTATCATTACCGCCCTCCTTCTTGAAGTTTAGGAATGAGGAATCATAATCCTTGCAGTAACCATCCTTTTCGCCACAAACACCTCGACCATCACGGCTAGAACTGCCGCTCTTGGAACTTGAGGACTTACTGCTGCTACTCTGTATATGCCAGAAGAGAGAAGATAAGAGGCAGGAGGGGTAAGTGGTTAGATTGTGTTTGTATATAAGTGAAGAAACCATATCATATGCACATACAACTTAATACAACATAACTAGTTCCCTTCTCTTCTGCTTACCTTGTTGTTCCTATTCTTACTCTTACTGTTGTCACTACTTTTATTGGATGACTTATTGCCACTACCTTTGTTGTCCGACTTATCCTCACCGCCCTTCTTGATAACTAACTTCTGTTCAGTGGATGACGATACTACTTGACCTTTATGTACAAGGTTCATTGCCTCAACGGCCTGATCGGCAAATGTGATACCATTAATACGACGTCTGTCACCCTACAAAGAAGATACAGTATATTAAGACATAAAGAGATGATCAGATATCGATTTGCAATACAATATTATAAATCAATGCCATCGTCCATAAAATCATCAGTTCATAATAATGTAATTTGTACTTACATCCGCTGCCGAAGCAGAAGTGACAACAGCCAATACAGAGGAGATGAATAATAGCTTCATGATGTAGTAGTAGGTGTTGGATTTGATGTTGTGATGTGATGAGCCAAAGCAAATATGAGAGGGGTGTATAGAGCGCAGAGAGTGGAGCGATCTTGCATTTGTTGAGCTATTATCACACTATGTCAACAAGTGAGCTATTTTGACGGACGTTTTGAAATGGGTGTATCCTAGTAGGATACCCAACTCTTTTTATAAAGCGATCTAAACTTAATCTCTATTCTATTCCAACCTACTACTCTCTGGCAGCTTTACACTTCAGGAATGACCAATAAGAAACGTATAATCTATACCCCTATACACAGTCGTTCCTTATTACAAAGAAGGTATAGACTGTCGGGAACAATGCCTGGCCTTGCTCTACAGCTTGTGTCTAGGCCTTACGACGTCGCAATTTTTTGACAGCGGCAACATCATCAGAGGTCGCATCACATCCTAAACGCTTACGCTCATCCTTGGTACAGCGGATATCAGACCCCTTATCACAGGCGTCGTCACACTTATCATCACCATCAGCTGATGACCACCCGCACCAATCCTTTGGAGCATTGGTACAAATGTCATCACCATTTCCTGGCCATGAACGGCTGTTGTCACCACTGCCAGCTGTAGAAGGGTCGTTATCACCACTGGGACCTGTAGTCTGTGTATATAGATAGAAAAGAGTATTGGGTAATATATAAAGTGGTGAGAACATATATTGTCATGACATGAATAGAATTAGGTAATGAGTTACACAATACACGAAATCACAAACATCATACGTACTGGATCAGGTTCGTCACCGCCCCATACTAACTTCTGGATAGGCGATGCCTGACCCTTCTGTACAAAATCAGAACTGGCAGCGGTTGATGCAGGACATTCTAACCGACGACGATCATCACTGGTACACCTATCGGTATCACAGGCACGGAAGCAACGATCAGTACGACGTGAACCGTCACGGCTACCAGAACTAGTACTACTCTTGGAACTTCTTGAGGACTTACTACTCTTGTCAGAAGACTTGTTATCCCTTGATTTACTATCACCTCCCTTATCATTACCGCCCTCCTTCTTGAAGTTTAGGAATGAGGAATCATAATCCTTGCAGTAACCATCCTTTTCGCCACAAACACCTCGACCATCACGGCTAGAACTGCCGCTCTTGGAACTTGAGGACTTACTGCTGCTACTCTGTATATGCCAGAAGAGAGAAGATAAGAGGCAGGAGGGGTAAGTGGTTAGATTGTGTTTGTATATAAGTGAAGAAACCATATCATATGCACATACAACTTAATACAACATAACTAGTTCCCTTCTCTTCTGCTTACCTTGTTGTTCCTGCTCTTACTGTTGTCAGAAGACTTATCATCGCCCTTGTTGTCGGACTTATTATCGTCACCCTTGCGGGTAGCAACTAACTTCTGTTCTGTGGTTGATTGGCCCTTGTGTACGATGTTTAATGCCTCGACGGCTTGGTCGGCAAATGTGATACCGTTAATACGACGTCTATCAACCTATATTGTATTGACGATCGATTAGAAGAGAATACAATATACATAGATATAGATGGATGGTTAGAATATATATCGAATTTGCAAATCCATTGGAATTGCAATTGCAATAAACAATTGCTTGCAATATAACATACATATATACGAAGAAACAAATCGTCCATATAATACTTACATCGGCGGCATTTGTGGCGGCAACCAAAAGAGAGGAAATAAACAGGAGCTTCATATTTGAGATAAGGTTGGTAGTAGATAGGATAGAGTTTGGACGATAGAGCAACAACTATGTTGGCAACAACTGTGGTTAGAATTATGGCAACAATTGTATAGGTGCAACAATGATGCAAGATCGATGGCTCTTTATGTCATTGTGCAAAGGGGTACTGTAATTTTAAAATATCAAGGATACCCAGGGATACCTTGGAATAATGTATTCTGATATCATATCGAATTATTACCTCTTTTAGAACAAATATGAATAATATATAGATTACTTTATCACTAATGACTTAAAGAGTATCTTCTCCCATTTAAACAAAAGACTCCGGATTAATTACTAATATGGTATCCGGAAGATTCGGTGGTATCTTTTTGCCTGCTCCACGAGCTCACTCGAGCAGCCCTGTGAGGCAAGAGGCAACCCGAGGGTTACTTCTAAGGGGCATATATCTTGAGTAGCTAAATTGTGAGTGGGGGTTGTTGTTTGGGTAAATGTCAAGTTCAAGGGCAGAGTGTCTTTGGGCCCCCTAGATTCATGTGTTGTTGTGTTAAACGTCAATGTTAAGTAGGGATTCTACCTCTACACTCTATGTCTATATGTCTATGTCTATATATACTTCTAGGCAGCTCGGGGAAGGATGTTATTGATTCCAAGTTTCGATTCATCATTGGGAACAACAAATGTCGTCTTTGAATGACTAGCTGTCTTAACCTGAACTTGAACCTTAACCTTGGACTTGGACACGGCACTTGACTTCTTCTTCTTCTTCGTAATTAGTGGTGGAGACTTGGAACATTTAGTCTTTGCAAGTAATCTCTTCTGTGCTTGTATAACGTCTATTAGATCTACAACGGATGCTACTTTGGAGTAGAATAAACGACGTTGAGTAGAAGACATGATATCCATATCGACTGGAAGATGCGCGTCATCATAAGTTATGAGATGATAGAGAGAGAAGATATAACCTCTGTTAGTGTATGTGGTTTGCAAAGGCAATCAAATAAAGGCAAATGAAGTTCAAATGAAGTAGCCAAATCTTGAGACTTCATATTAAACACACAAATGTACATGATAAAACAATACCAACGCGGACTTTCTCAATGTGCTAATCAAGCAGGAAGCACCAACTACGGAAGGATTACAGAGCGTAAAGTACATGTCAGTAGATGTATATGCCACCTTCTTTTGACACTCATCTAGTAGGTCCATCTTGCTTACTTGGATGTCATGTGGTAAAAACATAACGAGCAGTCGGCTGAAGTCTAAAGGTGTTGGTATTGAAAGGCGATAGTCCAAGGAAGAGAGTATATCCTCTTCAAGACGTAGAATGTCTTCCTTGGAATAGAAACCCTTGATAATCTTGTATAATGTATCAATGCTAAACTCGAAATCCTCGTATAGTTTGACGGCAATGTAGAATGTTGTAATGACCGCCAGCTGAAACACGTACTTGTCTTGTAAAGCCGCACGGCTCCTTCCCTTTCCAGAGCTTAGATATCTATCAAAGAATGAGATAGCAATCCATAAAGTATTGGGTCTTAGATTGAGTTTCATTGCAATCTCTTGACACCAACCAACCATGGCAGTGCGACACGTCTCATCTATAATGTTGTTTGGAGATAGTTTAAGGTAGTTGCATGTCGCTATTGCATCTTCTTGTGAGCACATTGCCTTGAGACAAGCGAGGTTATTCTCATCATTGGTTTTGTTCAAGGCCATGTTGAGTTGTGTGATTGATATGAATGGTGGTATTCGTGTTATGGTCCTTTGTATGCAGTCCAAACTGCTAATTAGATGTAGCATGCAGTATGAGCATCTTGGTTTGGAATGAGTATCGGATTATATCCTGTGCATTATTAGATAAGCCAAATATTGCTTAGCAGTTTTCGAGGGAAATGACTTTTGACGGGCATAGATGAGATGACTCTTGAAAGAAGAAACCCCCATAACATAATTGCCTAAGCCTTGAGTAGAGATACATTTTAATTAACCTTAAGCTGTTGCTGGGCTTCAAGTTACACGATAGTTTTCATGCCATAATCGATTGTTCTAATAATAATGCTAATGCTCGTTCATATGACGTTGTGAGATGATCTGTGGCCATGCCACTTCCAGAACCAATATCGAATCGTTTTAGAGCCGGTATGGTAGTACCATTCGTCCACATGGCGTTGAATGATACTATTGATTTACTTTGTCGATCATTTTGTGTGAATTTCTTGGTACTCTCTTCAGTGGATGCTTCTTGTTGTTGTGCTGCTAAACCAAGTTGGGGAGATGATGACTTCTCATACATCATTAATAATTTGCCAGGTACAAACAGATGATGTCCAAACTCAGCATCCCAATAGTATGTATCATCCTCTCCATCTCCGATTCCGATACTTGCTTCTTCAACTGCGTCCTTCCACAGCTTTTGCAATTCATTTGGTTCAATTAGCAGATCACCATCTATTCCCTCTGACAACTTACGAAACAGAGCAACAGTTGATGCAATGACGTTTGTTTTGGGCTTTGAGCTGCTAGGGTTCATACCAACTTCCTCAAGACGACCTCGTACTGCCTCTAACATGGTCAAGAATATATCAAGATTGGTCAAAGAACTTCTTGGTATGATATCAGAATTGAATACGATGGAAGTGACATAGTGTGAACATGCCAAGCTCGATGAACGATCTAGCGTTGGAGGGGATGGAAATGCATAAGCTTGAACTCGTTCTGATGATGTTGTAATATCCCCATTACTATCAGATACCGATATTGGCTTTGTCAGTGTTGGATACCTTCCTCGAATGAGTACTGACAATAATATAGCGGTCCCAGCGCCCTGGAAGAAGATGATGAAAGAGAGGAGATAGTAACTTCAGTTAGTACCGTACTGAGATTTGCAAGGGCAATCAAACAAGGCAATTAAGTTCATATGAATTGATATAATAAAAGAATACAAACACGGACTTTCCAGACTATGACCAGTGCATATAAACTTATACCCCTTGGCGGAATATTCTTCAATTAGCGGTGCTATTTCAAAGAGGAGTTGTTTGGCACTATGTGAAATCCCCTCGTGTGCACCACGGAGCTTGTGTGATCGATTCTCTTCCATTTCAATACCATGTGTCTCCATGAACTCGTCGGTGGGTGATTGATACAGTTCTCGTGGTTGAGATTGATTTAACTTGGTTTGTGATTTGTTGGTAGTTATTGAGTGGGAGGGAAAGAGAAGTACATTCTCACTTGGTTTTGTTGTTGTTGAGGAAGTCATATCTTGCTTCTTAGATTCATCTGTGTTAGGAGATGATGATTCGAAGGAGGTGTTGATTGAGCTTTGCTGATTGACATAACTCATGAGTTCAACCTCTACACATTCTGATGTGTACCCTTTTTTACTGGTTGATACATGGATCGTATCTAATAACAATTCTTCAACACTATCAATATCTTCCTCCTCTTTGTTATCGGCAAGCTGAGTACCGTTTTCACATGCCGTACTTGCTTCTTCAGAATTATCGAGCACATCTGCAATCAGTTCATCCACATCTAACTCTGCTTCACTTTTACTATCACCGCTACTCCCAGTAGATGGCTGATGGGTATGTGGATCGTTATCTAAATCAACACGAACTGCTCTGCCACAACAGTCGGTCAACAACTCCTCTAATGTGGACGTGCCTTTGATACCAATCAACATAGTTTGTTTTTCATGGGAGATTGCAACAAAGTACCCAACCCTACCTGGTGGTTTACGCTTCACTTTGCTGTTTTGTTTCTTTTGTTTGGTGGTATTATCTTTGCTACTAGGGGTGTCTGGAAGTACACTTTCATTGGGATCAATGTAAGATGTTGTTCTATGTACAATAAGCTGATATCCTCCTTCCTTAAATCCGTCTTCTTCTTTACTACCAGATAGAAGATATGATCTTAGCTTCTCCTCGTCTGGTTCATATGCCCATACAGCATAATCTAACATGGTTTGCAACTCTTTGATTTGAGTTGTTGTAATGTTGATGGGTGTCTCTCTTTCATTTGCATCAATCTGTTCTGCACTTAAATTGGAATTATCCGAATCTGTAATCTTATAAACATCATTCCTCCACTCTGGATATTGTTCACGAATCTGATTACATAATTGCCAATATGCTAGCAAGGAAGCGTGCCATTCCAATGGCGAGATGATCTGCTCAATATCAGCTTCTTGGTCATCTCTTTGTGTATCGTCTGCACCTTGACCATCACATCCCTTTCTACCTCTGTTACTACCACTAACAGATCTTTTAACAATATGCCGTCTTCGTTTCATTCTCCGTTGACTACCCAATCTATCATACCCTTCGCTAACTAATAGTTCAAGTTTTGATATGACAGATGATAAAGTTGCCATTTCATCTACAAAACTTGCATTATCTCCTTCACCCTCATTTATATCAGTACACTGCTTATTTCTACTAGCAAGAGATTGCCAACTAGCATCTTCCTTAATCCACTCAGGTGTATTCTTCCATAAGTTTGCTGCCAATACGCTAGCTAATAAAGTTGATCCACCGTAATATACTCCCGATGCTGCTGCTCTACCTGTGGCAAGACCTGGAGCTGTTAATGAAGAGAAACTTGGTATAGATAGGAGGAGATGGGGTGGTATTATTATTGGTGGGATGGGCATTGTTAGTTAGTAGATAAAGATTTGCAATGGTACTGTAATCCAATGACCCCTAGTCGACCTCTAGGCCTAGAAAGTTTATTAAACTAAGGATGAAAAGTGAACTGAACTGAACTGAACTGCAATGATACAATAACTCAATGCATCACTTTTTTGATGTTGGTTGGGTATCCTCCTATTTCGTTGCAACTACGTCGTCTACTGCGGTAATGTCCATTAGTTCCAACAAACGCCACGTCCATGAAGCACTTAGTGTTGCTTCTCGCCTTGCAAACACCTTACTTAAATTCACTTGAAAAAGAATATTAGCGATCAAACGGTCTCATCGTCATTACCCGCGCGCCTAGAGTAGCTTAGCACTAGCGTCGACCTTCAATATCCAGCCAAATGATTGCAATGTATCAATATCGACATCTCATAATTTGCTTAGTAGCGGCGGCTCTTAAAGTAGCGGCTTTTATACCGCCGAATAAACAATATCAATATCAAGTTGATGACACATCATGTGCACAAAAACCATCAGTACTACTGCAATCAAATAGTGGTGATTACTTGGATAGATTGAGTGATGATTCCTTTAGCAGAAGTAGTAGTAGCAATGGTAATAGTGATGATATAATAGAATACGATGACTTTGGAGATTTTGATTTCACCCCAACAAATAGCATCTCAGAGCAAACTCCAGAATACAACTCTGATACCTTAATAGATTCAAACTATTCCACAGATAACTCAGATGACAACAATTCAGCAGATTCATTCTTTGAATCACTATACAAACGTCAAGAACAAATAGCACAATCATCGCGTGACTTGCTAGAACAGTGGACGTCCGGCATGGCTAAAACAACTGGTGCTTTTACTATTAATGAAGAATTCTTTGCAAAGCCTGGTGAGTATGTACATGGTATTATATTGTTTGGTGAGTATGTGTATTATGATTTGCTTTGTCTTTGGGATCTCTTATATCTTTTCGTTGGCAGTAAATTGAGGTGCAATATTGCTGTGTCCTTCGAAAGTTTTGTGCACATGATATACTCACAACTCTTTATTTCTTTCTCAACCAACACTCACAGCTTCTCCATACTCACTCGAATCATCCAATCAAGAATCAGACGGCATTAACGATGAATTACAATTTGATTGGATCCGTCGGATCGATATAGGACAATACCCTCGTGTCGTTTGTGGTAGTGCCTCGGGTAGTATATACATTGGAGATGTCGAGGCTCAATGTTTAATCTCCGTGGCTAAGCATGTACATGCCTCGAATTATAATAGTGATGGAGATGGTACTGACCATAAGCTACGATATTACCTGTATGGAGAGTATGATGGCGGGGGTGTGTTAGATGTTGCAATGTATGGAAGTAATTTCATTGCAAGTTGTGGTCGGGAAGGTGGTGTAAAGTTATTTAGATTTGATAATGACATTGGTGAATTGAACTATGTTGGTGATGTTCCTAGTTTGAAACGTCCACTGCCAGGAAAGTCCGCGTTAGTATTGTTTTGTCTTATGAATTCGTGTGTTCAATATGAAGTCTAGGCAATGTGGATACTTCATTTGAACTTAATTTGTCTTCCTTTTATTGCCTTTGCAACCCACATGTACTAACAGAAGTTGCAATCCTCTCTCTTTCATCTCCATGAAATGTACAACGCATATATTCCAGGCGTAACGCCGGTCGTAATAACTTGTCTTAAGTTTGATTCGGTTGGTCGATTGTACATGGGTGGTAATGATGGTCTATTGAGAATGGTCTCGTTTGGCAATAATGATGGAGGAGAGGATATAGAAATGAATGTCAAGGTCATATCAACTGCAGAGCAGGTCATATCACCAATCCTATCATTGGATATATGTGAAGATTTAGATATGGTTGCAAGTGCTCATGCCAATGGAAACATATTCATATACATCAACAAGGATGACGATGGAGAAGAAGGTTCGCATCTTCTTGGGACATGGAATCCCTTTAGGGATACGAATAATCCATCTCATGCTCGATCTGTGGCATTCATGGCAGGCCATCATAGTGGTGGATTAAGTATAATTGCAGGCGGAGGCAATGGTGAAATGTGGATACAAGAAATCGATCCATCATCCTATAGCAGCAGTGGAAACACCGAGACGATATCAATGTTTAAAGAGAACACACTAATGCAAATCAAACCATCACATCAAGGCCCAGTTATATCAATGGCCACACGGCCTGGAGGGATACTAGTCAGTGCCGGTCATGATGGTATGCTACGTGTGACACAAATACAAAACACACCTCGACCACTATATGGCTTGGGAGGGTATAAAGTTTGGATTGGTAGTATATGTATAGACAGGGAAGGGAAACGATTGTTATCAGACGGGAGAGATGATGTGCTGGTAGTCCACGACTTTTCAGATGACGAAGAGTATGGTTTAGAAGAATAAGAAGGTCAAATATGCCCTATACCTTCCTTCAAGGCTTCAGATCTTCAGACAAAGAATGGAGATAAGGTGCAGGTGTAAACTGTGGTAGTATCAGAGGCGTAACTGGGGAGCTATTAGTGCTTATCTCTTGGTTCGTCCAAAGATCCCAAGAGAAGAAGGCCACTATGACCTACCTCAATCTGCCTTCCTTCACCTAGGCTTCGTCAGCTTTGTTGCACCAAAGTCGCTTCTTTTTTCCAGACAAGTTGGAAGTTGTCATGTCACTCAAGGAGCCATTCGAAAAGAAGGCAGCATGACCATGCTTCGTCTCCTTCATAAAGCAACCTTTTGTGGGAAACTTGCCTTCGTAGAACAAGCCAATGCCCATCTTACGGCTCGAGTTTTCACATTGGACACTAGTGAGGCACGCCTTCTGCTTGTATTTCATGCGGCAATCCTTCTTACACGCCTTCTTTCCATCCTTGGAGGTTGATGCTTGACGACATTCGACCATACACTGTTGCTTTGGAGTCAATGGTGGTAATCCGTACTTCTTCTCGCATACTTTGTTGCACTTCTGCGACGCTCGGGCTGGATCGTCGGGACAACTATTCTTGCATAGCCAAAGGGAGCCTTCTTGATCATCCTTGCTTGAGTCAGAGTATGAATAAGACAGATCTAGATCCAGACTTTCGTTCGTGACCTCGTTGAGTTTGTTGTATACCTAATGTTGAATAATGAAAGAGATCGATAGATGGAGAGTTGAAAACGACAAACAACGTAGTGTATTGGTATTAGAACTTACATTACCAGATGCAGATGCCAACGAACAGAGCAACAGCAAGAGGAACGAAGTGATGAGTAGCGTTGTCATTGGATAGAAGGATGTAGTTCTAGAGAGCTCGTAATGAGAGAAGAGAAAAGTAAAATGAATGAAAAACTAAAAAGTATGTATGGTAGATAGGAGATATTTACCTTGATTAAAAGTATTAAGTATCCCGATCATATTATACATTGATGATAATCTACTGAGACTGAGTAGTAGATAAGGTGGCGCCGGCTCATTCATGTTGTAGTTGTCTCATTCACTGCCAAGTTTTTTTAATCGGGAGTCTTTGATAACTAATGAGACATATGAAGGTAATATAGTACCTGAACTTGCCACTTGCCCACTTGCCCATGCCTAAACTACTATCGTAAAGGTTGGGTTGATTGGTATATACTTGATGTGATTGAATAGATAGAGCATCAGAGAGGCTGCAGCTGCCGAGTAACAGCATCAATAATTATCAACAATGTCCTAGTATCCTCATTCTGTCTTACGTGAATGACGCGATGTCGATGTACGTAGTTGATATGCAACGGATGTGGGCTAGCTATTCTTGTCTAATATCCAACGCTTGATTATATTAGATCCATGCATCTGAATTGGTAGGATACCATTTAATATAATTTAATTGCATCCCCATCCTATGTCTAATACAACGGAGAAGAGCCCACTTCTATCAACGATGACCAATAATGAAAAGGAAACCAAAAATATTGACTCTTTTCCGGTATCCAGGTATCCTATTTCAGCGGCGGAACTTTTTTTGTATCCTATTTTTAAGGTGGTAATACATAGTCTTTATAACGATAGTATGTCGACATTTACGCATCAAATAAGGTCAATAAAGGTACATAAACTATATAATTAACCTATTCTAAAGTGTAGATATACATTCCAATCAGCTTAGACTAATATAGAGGCCGTCCTCTCACCCAACTCTATACTACATATAATATAAGTTTATTTCCATTTGTTGTTGGAGATTGTTGAATAGTTGTCAATAGATCCGCTCCATATGCAGTCTCAGAGCAGTCTAATTGTTTTTGAATGTACCCAATCCATAGACACTATTGATTCTTGTATATAAACATGATAATTGCTGTATATATTGTAGTATCCCCAACTGTGCTCTACCACCCAACATTCTCCTCATTAGCACTATATACACCACTCCTCAATCCCTATAATCCACAAATACATCAATACTAATCACCAATATACTAATATTTGATTGATATTATACCCCTTTTCATTATTTGTATTGTAATCCGTTTGTATTGTATGTGGTAGCACCCCTCTACCTCTATTGTACACTACTAACTGCTATCAACTAAATAACTATTAAACAACTCCACAGCCCAATAGCATAATATAAATACCCACACATAATATCATGTCAATAATACCAATAATAATACCCAATTGATTCCGGTTTAACCTTCAACACCACCTCCAAACTAGCTAATTGCAAAGGTGCACTAACAACATAACTATCAACTATATACTAGTTTCATAACCATAATAACCATTGCAACAATCTAATACACTTCTTGAAATATCACTATTAATCATTTATAAAATCTCCAATGTAGTAATGCCAGGGGTATTAATTGTTGCCACCCCCATGTAATGATAATAATACACCAACGACATTTATATAGACTGTGGGGTATTTATCTCCAACTACCGCGATTAATAACGTCTGAATAGCATATTTTCGTAGCCTATATTATTAATATACATCAAAAACGGTTGTTGAATGTATGGCAGCATATTGTTGTGTATAATCATCCCACATCCTCCTCATATTGACCGTTAGTGTTTGACAGTTGGTAGTGCTGGATATTGATTCATTATAGGCGAATTGAGCCGTTTCTACAAGCAATCCTTTGCAACATTGATTATTATAGACCTATTGAGACAATATTTGATGGTATTTAGTGGTTGGACACCTTTATCCAAGGCTGATAGGGTGGCAGTTTATCATGGTATTGTGTTGCAATTTAATGAGTGAGAGCGGCTCCAAAAAAAGTTGCGCCGTGACTTTGTACTCATAACCCAATAAATGGATACCGGAAAAGAGTCAATTTTATCCAGGTATGTAGGCATGTACTTACACCCCTGTACACGGGGGTAACTACTTGTCTCTTTCTGGACGTAGTACCCCCGCCGATCGCTCATTGCGGTATCCTTAGTCACCCTCAACTCTCCCCTAGAAGTTTTTTCTGCCTTAAAAGCTCACGATGGTGATATGAGGTCTAGAAGGGTGCCTCTAGCGGCCTCCATGGTATAAACTACTAAGTAAATATAGGAGGATAGGTTTATAGATATCATTAACAATCTTAACTCCAATTCCTATTGTATAAATCCTACTGTAGCCTATGAAATAAAATACTTTCAACAGCCTACTGAAACAATGTTGTTGCTATCAACAATGATGGAATACATGGTCTATATGGTAGGTAGTACCTATCCTACCTTATTACCGGCGGCCTAACTACTTAGACGAAGATATACTATTGCAACAGATGCTCACATATACTACATCATCACTTTTATATACACTATTGGTAGATTGCACATAATTGCATCATTAAATAAATATAATTATATTGTGGAGGATGTAGCATCTTATATTACATGATAGCCGGCCTGAGCTGCTTCTAATATCATATAGATTAATTAGCAATAGTAGCCTAGGAGTATACACACCACCACAATGATTAATTCAACCACTACTTAATTAATTAGGTGCATTACAGCCTGAAAAGTGGTGATGTGTTGTTCTACATCAATAATAAACTGTTGGTCACCAAATAAATTTCCCTATCGAATATTTATATATAGAGGAGCTTAAGTTTGGTAGGATTAGTCCTGAAGATCAGTCTATATTGAGTAATAATTGATAGTAGTAGAGGGCACCATTTTGTACGTGAAAAGCTTAGTGGTATCTTTTTGAAAATGTTGTCGAGGGTAACTAAAAATTAGAGCAGCCTTTTTGAGATGTGACAGTGAGTGATCGGCGGGGTCTTACGACCCCAGAAAGAGGGTTGGTACGACCCCGTGTACAGGGGTGAGGCATGTAGGTCATGTGTAAATATTAACCATTAGTCATGTGCTATTGTCAAGATGTTGCTAATCAAATCCAAACTTCTAACATACAGGCAATGGGATGGGTACCTTTAGTGTTTCACTTGCAAGTGAGTAAGAATCTCTGTAGTTGCTTCCTTTCTGTTTATGTGGATTATGATGTGTTCTCCGTATATACTAACTCCTTTCCTCTCTATACATAGTCGGAGAGTTACAAATTGCATTCACCGCAGCATGTTGTGTAGCAGCGTTTAATATCTTCGTCCTCTCATTTGTTTGGTATAAGATGGGCAGAACAGTATCCTGGCCAAAGACATTAGATATTATCTTCATCGTCTTATTTGGTATATTAACAATCTTGGCTTGGACACTACCAGAGAATAGAGATACAATTAAATACTTTGCAAACGTTATCATTAATGGTGGA
>Ga0214481_100277_pt1 | contig 27742 bp, 21 predicted proteins | sample M1_20Mar14CPVII9_4_FD_165057 | JGI IMG/M metagenome (GOLD analysis project Ga0214481, IMG submission 165057) | Marine eukaryotic communities from Monterey Bay, California, United States - M1_20Mar14CPVII9sort6BwellG10 | ecosystem: Environmental > Aquatic > Marine > Unclassified | place: USA...
GTTGTGAAGCAGCATCTTGATCTGTCTCTGCTGGTTGAGGTTCGGGCTCGGGAGTTGGCAAAGGTTCCGCAGCTTCCTCTACTCGCCATGCAGGGATTAGTGATAATAAGAAGGAGAGGAATAGACTTTGAATGTCATGAAAGAAACCTCCATTCTCTCCACGACGAAATAAGTAAATACCCTCTTCAGCAGCAGCAGCAGGTTGAGCAACATTCCTCCTCGCAGGTGGCACATGGTTCGGATGACGGCGCCAGTCACGTGCTCGCTGCCTTGGACGTGGTCGTTGTGCAGGTCGATTGGCGTTATTGTTGTTGTTGTTATTCGCACCGCCTTCGCGAGCTTCTGCATTTCCATCAGCATCAGCTCCTTGTTCGCTACCGTCACCATCATCATCATTGTCTTCAGTCTCCTCAACGTCGGCAGGTGGATCCTGTCCTAGCCAAACTCTTAACAATTCTCCTCTTTCAACCCATAGTACTTGATAAAAGAAAGACATCAATCCAACCTGAATTAAGAATGCAATCATCGATGCAATTACCAATGTATGCACACGATGTCCATTCCAATAATCAATAAGTGATTGTAGTAAAATGTAAAATATACCCCCCTCAGCCTCCTGATTCTGATTACGACGATTATTTCTTCCTCCTCCACTATCACCACCGACTCGTCCTGTAAATATAAGTAGCATAACCACTAATTTCATTAAGGAACCAAAGTCGATATTGCGGAAGGCATTTCTTGCAATTGCCTCTTGACGTAAATGTGTGTATACCCTACCAACACCCGTAGACAATAGTAACGTTCGAACACGTTGGGGTAAATCGATGATAAATCGAAACAATGCAGCAAATAATGGAAAGAAGAAACCTTGATGGGGTGCTGCATCGGCGGCGGCAACGGGTACTGCTGCTTGAGGTGGTACTGGTAGTTGTTGTTGATGTAATGGAGGTGCACGTTGTCCACGATGAGCAACAGCGGGGACAGCTTGGGGTAACTGTTGGACAATACCCGGTGCTGCCTCACCCCTACCGAACAATCCACCCATTCGATTCTGTTGTTGCTGCTGCTGTCGGCCTTGTTGACCACTATTATTATTCTGCTGTTGCCAAGTATTATGACACAAGTATCCAACATCATTTTGCATTTGTGCCATCATACCACCCAATACATCAATACGAGCTTGCATATCTGCTAATTGGGTCTGTTGTCTTTCGATTATATCGAGCATACGATTTTCTACTGATGTTTCATCACCACTATTGTTATTGTTGTTTTTGGCAGTGTTATTATTATTGGTAGATGGCTTGGATTTTGGTTTCGTTTCATCGTCTTTCGGTGCACCAATCCCTGTCATCTTCACCGGAGGTAAGGTTGCCTTATTCGCTCCACCAAACATTGCCTCTTCCAATGCCATCATATCTGAAAATTCCTCTTCCATTATTTGCTGTGAAGGCATTTGTGGAAGTGGTGGTGGTGGAGGAGGTAAAGGTACATCAAACAATTTCGTAGGCAGATGGAACCGAATCTTCTGACCAGTCTTTACATTCATAGGACATTTAACACGAACAGTTACACCACTGGCCTTTAATACGAATGGTTGTCCTGGTGTAACATGTGATGGAACAATTACCTCGTATATTTTGTATGTTTTGGTACCAAATTCATCTTTTGGTGCTTTTTTTATTGTTTCTTTGGAATAGTTTGTTACGCCATAACTTGGTATTGACGTGTCTAACTTTTGATCAGTAACTGCAGTTGCAACTGTTGGTAATGGTACAGTTGTAGCCACTTGAACATTAAATGCAACTATATCATTATTTGGCTGTGACGGTAAAGAAGATGGTTCTTTAATACCAGCAAGACCTTTTAAAAAGGATAAACTTGATGGTTCAATATCATGTAACCAATCTGACGGTGAGGATACCGCGGCGGCGGCGTTACTACCTCCTCCGTTAACTGGTTCCACACAATAATTGGATAGATAGTTGATTAATAATTGATCAACAATTGGTAGTTCAACCTTCTGGGTATTGCAACATGACTTTAAAGAACAGAGGGGGGCTGCTTCATCCTTCTTCTCGTTAACTGCTTTCAATTTTATATCTTTTTCTTTAGATGACTGTTTCATATCCTCTGTATCAACTACAATATCACTAATAGTATCATCACTTGTATCTTTCATGTCAGATTTCATATCAGTTGTAGTAGTACCATCCGCAGAGGTATTACTATTTGACTGTTGTTCAAGTTTTGATAAGAATTTCTCACGCGGATCTGTCTTCTTTGCAGTTTGATTATCTTTCGAGGCACTAGTGGATGAATCTACTGCAGCAGATTTCTTTTCTTCATTATCTTTATTAGCTGATGCCTCATTCGGCGGCCACTTTTGCTGTGGAATTGTAGGATACCTCAGCGCAGCCAAGCAAGGTACCCTTATTATTTACTCTTTGATCAGTGAAGGGCGTTATTTGCCGCTATTGTATTACCTTTAAGCCAAAGCAGTATTGTTATTTGACAATATACTGTGAGTAAGTAATTTATATATGTAGGTTTTTATTGTTAGTATTTGTTGGTAGCGTAGTGATTGAAAATTGATGATGCAAAGAAAGATCTCAGTTGTAAACTTGGTGCATCAAGAGAAATTATAGAATCTTCTAACATATTGGGGCATTGTCGTTTGCAACCTAATATATGGGAGACATATCAGAATAGTTTATCGTTGTTATATTTTGCTTGCAGAATTATGTACTTGTCATCATCTCACTGTATTTTTTTCATAGACATCTCAGTGAACTCAAAGAACATAACATTGAGATCAATAACACATACTCTGAACACCTAAATATATACGATAAGAAGAGAAGAAAATTAAAAGAATATAACAAACAATAATAACCAAACAATAATATCATTATAGAAACATGTCAACTCCAACAAAAGAATGGCCAACAGAATCAATTCCAGTACAATCTTCATCTTCACAAAATGTTATATCTGATATATTAAAGACAGGATTAGAACGTGGTGCAATATATACAAGTGCGGGATTAGTTCTTGGTGGACTAGCAAGTATTGTATTGACTAGAGGTGGAGGTACTGGTGGAGCTCGACGGGCAATTACTGCATTTGGAACTGGTTGCGGTTTGGGAGCGGGATGGAGTAGATGTTCAATGGATATCGAGGATGTTGTTAAGTATATGAATTAGGTAATTATAAGTAATTATCCAAACAGTAACTGTCCTCTATTGGTAGTAGTTTGTAATCTCTTCAAGAGTAATATCTACAGAGAACTTCGAGTAGTTGTCTCTTTGTTTTGATACACATACTTTCTCTACATATTATTAAACCGTTGATGAAAGAAAAGTTGATAGCACAATAAGCTGTGAATTTAAGTTATATCAACACATTGTTTATGCTGATCAAAGAAAGGCAAAAGTTGCATTTGTTTGTTTTAGCCGAAGAAGATCAAATCAATTCAATTATTGCAATGTATACTTCAACTATCCTTCATTTCTCTATCTCTCATTATTACCGACCCCCTTTACTTATCATTGTTTTGTCTTTAATATACATCTAAAACTCCAAGAGCAACTATCAATTATGACCATGCGACAACTAGTTCAATTGTTCTTTCTAAAAGTAAGAGGTTCATTACCAGGCATATCAGTATAAGGATGAGGACGCATCCATCCAAACGGTGGTATAATTATTGATAATGCTAACCCGCCTGCAACTACACCACAATATAACTTTCCTTTCCCCTCCTCTCCATAATATATTGCAAATGGTAACATGAATAATAGGAAAGTTGCCAAATTTAATGCTAATGATTTGATATCATGACCTGATGATGATTCAAAGCCCGATTGAAGTTATGGATGTTATTGATTATGTAGATTTGTACATTTATATGTGTGGTGCCATTATTATTTGCAATTTGCAATATGAAGATAGTTAGAAACAACCAATCACTAAAGCAAAAGCATGAGTACTCTCATAGTATTATGAGACTATCAACTTACCTTGATGATAATTCTTTGAGCCAGCCATGATAAAACCTCAGAACTTAGACGATTAGTCAATTCTATACCTTTTGTTTTAATATACCAATGGTTGTATTGGAGTAGAGAATATTGCCGCTTAAGTTTTGATAGTTGCATTGATTGTGTAAAAATTTGCATGATAGGTTTACACCTGCAACGTCAGACGAGAACGATGGTTTGGTATTTGTTTAGGACTCGATCTGACTGAGTTGCATAAATAAATAAATGGCAGATGCTACTATCAAACAATACCTATCGGTCGTTAGCGGCGTAATGCATACTTACATATGACTACTTATATCAGCATAATACTTAGAAATAGCATCATTATCATTAGATTATAATATCTTACTCACAGAAGAAAATTGAGCATAAGATATGCATCACAGAATACCAAATGATAATTCATATCATATTACTATTCCTCTTCCTCATTGATAAAACACCAGCAACAATGGCAGCATTTGCGCTAATCCCGTCACAAGTACCGGGTGCTAAACATATAAGACAACCAACAAAGTTAAATGCAAAGGAAGACAATATTTTGCAAACAAACAATAACATGGAAATTGAAACTGATAGTGATAGTGCGGGTGATGAAGTAGTTTATTCCCCACCTCAAGCAGTATCTTCATCTGCATCAGTTGCATCAACAACTTCTTCAACATCATCGCATAAAAGACGTAGAAAGAAGATAACTATTCCCCGCACTGGAAATCTGCCCGACATTAATTGGAGAGCAATATCAATGACTCATTTAAGAGCACACCCTAATTTTCAACCATTACCTCCACCATCAATGATTGATACATTGCCAACTAAAGAACATGTGAGATATTTTAGACAAGAAAGTTGGCAGTGGGATTATTTACATGTTGGTAGATGTACCACCTCACAAGCATCTGCTGCTTTAGGATTCCTTGAACCCAAGGCAGCTTCATTTTTGGGTATACCAAAATCATTACAAAGAGGGGGAACGGGAGCATGGAATAGATTAAGTCAGACGGTGCCAGAGAACGAACAAAGCTTGGAAGCAATGGAACAAATACTATGTGAAGGAAGATCATTATCACCCACAGCAATTGATATCGAGGATGTGGTTGGTTGGCGGCCTGGTAGCAAAGAAGCCGATAAGTTATGGATTCCTGCATCGAGAATACGAGACAGACCGTTTCCATTCACTGCAAAGTATAGACCTAATTTGACAATTGAGGATTTGTATGAAAGAAAGTTACACCTACAACATCATAATAATCAACCAAATCCAATGAAAGTGAGAATGTCGTGGGGCAACTCTCAAGAGGCAACTTCAGTGCTCACAGCTTTGAATTACTTTTGTGGTATCGATGAATGCACAGTCATACATGAGGTAGGCATGTGTGGATCAAGATACGACGATATGGAAGATGAAATGAATGGTGTCAAGATTGGTGCCACGCCGGATGCTTTAATACATTACGCCGATGGAACAGTGGAAGTGCTTGAAGTAAAGAATCACTGTCCCTTTGTTTTGAATAAGCAACAAATACCAAGTCGGTCTAATAATGGTAGTAAATATAGAAAGAAGAAGAAAGGCGGAAAGAAGAAGAAGCAGAGCGGCAGCAAAAAAGAAGATGACAATCATCAACATAGAGATAGAGATGACGTCATCCCAAAGAGCTACCTCATACGAGACTTTCAGCTAGAACAAAGAGTTCCTCCAGTTTACATACCACAGCTCATGATGGAGATGTATTGCACAGGTGACAATTGTAATGCTGCAACCATGGTCCGACAAACAGCTACAAAAGGTGCTATATTGCTTCGTTTAAAAAGATGTGAACATTGGATCGAAGAGATGAAGTACTTTCTTGGCAAATTCCAAACCGAGTTTGTGAAGACTACAAAGTGCCCGAGTGATAACTTCTTCTGGAGCGACGATAGTAACAGCAGATATCATAAGTTCTTACAAAGCACCAAAGATCTGAGTGAGAGTGTCGAGCAAGTTGCCTACATTGAGCACGCGAAGATACAACGGATGGTATTGGAAAGAGGTGCTGGTAGACACATGAATGATGTGCCTTTGTTCCTTGATAGAGTATACATGGATGAGGAGTAGAGGTACGAGTAGTCTTCAAATGATAAGCTAGATTTAGATTCAATATGAAAGTGTCATCTTTCTAGAAGAGCCTTTGATTAGCCAGGTGTTTCTCAGCAAGCTTGCTATGTCTCGTGTCCCTAAAACTTGCCAAGATTTCATATGAGTGCAAATGAGTTGATACCCAAGGGAAGGGTGAGCTCGTATATGTGTTGAGTTGAACAATTCCTGCATCACCGAGACGATTCATCATCCCAAGCACATCTGCAAAAGACAAACGAGCATTCATATATCTACGATCACCTGAGGCATTAGCAATAGACTCAATCTTGACTAGAATCTCTTTGGCAGGAAAGCTGCCGTCGTCTCGATCTTTCTTCAATGCGCCAAGAGATATGAGCAAAAGTGCTTCATAGTCTGTGGAGCATGATACTGCCTTGAGTACAATCGAAGTGAACATGTCTCGACTGCCTCTTTGAACGTCAGAAATACGAACAATTGGTCGTGTACTCCTTCCCACTTGTCGTTTACCATTGCTATATTCCTCGAATACTGTTTCTGCGGCTACCTTACACATATGAAACGCCTTTCGTATATCTCCGGATAAATTAGCTGTCTTACGGGCAGCAAACTTTGATATCAAGATGATATATATTGTTAGAAACTAGAACTATGATGTAACAAGAATATTGAACGCATAAGACATGCTCACCTTGATAGCATCCTCTTCGAATACGGGATGACCAGGATTAGAATCTAGCATTCCAAGTCTTGTCTTTAGAATAGTGATAGTATCTTTCACGTTGTAAGAGCGGAAGTGACATCTATCTCCACCAATCCTAGATTGTACCCGTGTTGAAAGCTTCTCTGGGAGGTTGATTGTATTAGAGATTCCAATCACCACTAGCCTTGCTGTGGTCGCTCGAAGCGGCCAATCAAAGAAGTTGTAAACCAGAGTCTCTTTCTTCGTGACTAAATAGTCGATCTCATCAAGCATCAGTACAGTCACTGGCCTCTCCGACACAGCCACACGGCCATTGTTTCCATCTTCAGATTCTTCATCAGCTTCGACGTCATCATCTCCTTCTTCATCGTCATCATCTTTATCTTCATTGTCTGACATCTCATCATTTTGATCGGCACCACAAAAGTATTGCTCGAGGTGAAAGACGGCATCTCCTGCAGATAATCTCTCTTTTCGAGGGCCACTAACAGCTTCCCAAAACTTGACATAAGCGTCAAAGGGGTGTCTCAATTCCATACCGTTGAGAGCAATGAAGTTGAACTCTGGTAACAATCCCTCGTGCTGTTCTTTTTGAAGCTCTGAGATGATGGATCTAACTGATGCAGTCTTGCCAGTTCCTGGGGGACCTGCGATGAACAAGGACGACTTGAGATTCTTTGTCTCTTCATCTTCTCCATCCTCGTCCAAGGTGTTTGATTGTAAGCCGTGTATAGCCTTTTTCAAGAAGCTAGTAATTTGTTTTCTCTCCTGTTCTCGACATGTAAGTGCCATGCCATGCTCTTGTGTATCTTGTGCAGCTTCTGCCAATGAAAGCTTTCGAATCGCTGATTGAAACGCTTCCTTCCATGTCTGTTCCCTTGATGATGTGTTATTGCTGGCAGTATATGTGCTATTCAACTGGTCAAAAGCCATTTTGTAAGCAGAATACATTCGTCCTCTTGATATACGGTTACTTAGTGAGCCACTAGGAACGAAGGAACGTCGATGTATAGACCATAATCGACTGCACTGATAATGAATAAGTGGCATATCTAACTCACTACTTGGTGTAGATGTCGGCCTTGGCACATCATGCAATTTTACTGGCGAAAGAATACTATCCGCTGAGCATACATCAATTTGATCAGTCTCAAACACCTCTTCTAGATTTCCACTATCAGAAGGAACCTTCTTCTTTGTCTTTGATGCACCTGGTATCTCCCAACTCCTATACAGCCACCTAACCTCCATCATTATTTCATCATCATTATCGATATGTTGAGAAAGACTATCGAAGACACTCTTCTCACGGAGCTTGACACATGATTCTTTTGTCTTGTGAACTCGATATATAGAAACAACTTCTGCTGGAGCCCATTGAACAACAAAGGGATAATGAGTAATAGATGGTTCTTTAGAGCTGGACTCTACTTGAAGTGTAACTGTATCTCCTAGCTTCACCTTCCATTTCCACTTTACTTCTTTGTTCCTAGTTGCGCATGTGAACGTATTATCATATGAGTCTACTGGAGGAAGCATCTCAATCTCCTCATAAAAACTCTTTAGAGCTGACACATCGACATGAAAGGGATTGATGCAGCAAGTAGCTCTCGTCTCGGGTGAACTGTCTTCGCTTGGCTCGTCTTTCTCTTCATTATCTTCTTCTTTGTTCAATTCATTCTGGGCATCCTTGGGAGCTTCAGTAGTTGTAGTTTCTGTCCTATCTTGTGGAGCTTTTGCTACTTCTTCTGATGTATCCAAATTATCATCAGATCGAGGTCTTTTATGTGCACAGTTAGCCCAGTTACCACTCCAACTTCGTTTGGGTGCATCAGAAAACAGCTCACGTTTCTTATGAGGACTACTTTCTTCACCGTCATCTACCGGTTCAGCTGCAATATCACCAGCCACAACGGTATTATCCATCAACATTGTTTCCTCACTATTTTCAACTTCCATATTATCCCGACGAGGCATATTTGTTCTTATATGTTGTGCTCTCTCCTTTCTACTTTTCACCACTGAATCTAGCATGATTGACATTTTCGATTGTTTAGTTGCAGATCCTCCTTTGTTATTGTAGAGTGTAGATGCATCTAATCCTCTCTGTACTCGATGTGTTGGATCACGTCTTGTATTGGCCTTAACTTTACAAGGGTTCCCTTTCTCATTGCAATACATGGTTTTAGATACAGTTCTTTTGATGATATGTGTCAAAGGCTCTGCATTATTTGATCCTCCATCAACGACAAGTACAGGTCCTAATAGGGAATCACATTCGACATTTGTAATCTCATCGCCTTCCAAAATCTCTTCACAAGTCCTATTCGAATCATTAGAGATCCGAGTTAGTTCTTGAAACGCTTGTGACTTCTCTTGGCACATTAACAAGGCTTCGGAAATACGAGGGAACCAACGTATTTGACATGTCAGTAAACTGATGTCAGTTTCAGACGCAAGGGAGGAAATATCAACTGCTGATCCAGCAATGAATTTGACATCATCTCTGTCAACAGTACTATAAAGCGCAGTAACTTGACCATGACTCCATGGTACAGTATATGGATACCACTTGTTTCTCCCAGTGATGATATCTAATCCATTTGGTGCTGTAGAATCCACACAGGGTACCGCCACAATATCACCTACACACAATTGCCACTCATTTCCCTTCTCACATGATGTAGGGTGTAGGAGATTACCGTGTTTTAATTCAGACCAGGGAAAAGTGAGAGTACAAGACGGATAATATACTCTAACCTGATCTTGGAATAGACTATATGTTGAAGGAGATGGGAGTGTCACCAACTGGTCTCCATCATCATCTGAATTGCTCTTGGCTGCGGTAATATCCAAAATGTTATAAACTTCCTCCCAAGATAAGCTCATCTTTTGCAATATAACAGAGCATTCTAATCCTCTCAATACTATATTGTCTAAATCATATAATCCAATAATATCCTTTTCATTATGAAAATAGTATCGATGACAAGATTTGATCACAGTTGGCACTGGATATTTTAAACAATCTTCACTACTTGTTTGCTCATTCAATACTAATCTACCAAGTAATAATGAAGCATCTAATACTACCACATGATTACTCTCAAATACTTCCATATTCTTGTTATTGTTATTAATATTTATCTTATTCTCATAACGTTTATTACGTTCATCTAAATCATTATGATTATAAAACCATCGTACTTCCATTTGCAATGGACCGAGGTAATATTTTTTAGTTGATAACTTTTTTGGTTTCTTATCACGAAAAAAGGATAGTATTTGACATGCTCGCCATGTAACTGTAAAGGGTGAAGTGGTATTTATTTTACCAGACGGGGTTGTTGTTTTTGTTTTCTTCTTATTACTACTAGTAGTATTGTTGGATGCTGTTGGATTTTGTATACATGCCAAATCACCAATTTTAATTGACCAATTGTTATTACTATTATCATCTTGCTGTTGACTAAATGTCGGAGTTAATAGTGGATCGCTCTTCATGAATTTATCACGTTGGGGTATATATTCTATATGTGAGTAGTATTCTCTGGTATTATCTTCATATAAGGTAGTTTCAGATGATGTTATAGTACCTTGATCTGATGATGTTGGTGATTTGGTTAGAGTTCGAGGTGTTTTGTTTTTACGGCTACTGGTTGTCTTGGGCGTTGCCTTCTTCATGGCTGGTGTCTTTGCCATGTTTAATGGTGGTAAATGCAGGCTAAAACAGTAAGTAATTGAACAGCACCAAATAGCACCAGAATGTTTTTTGTTTGTTTGAGATTTGTGTGGATATCTCTGGTTACAGATCAAGACAGCCCCAACGAAGTAACCAATCAAAACGAGCGTTAAAAACTGATTTAGTTACTATATTATCAGTATATTGGAGCGATTATTTATGGCGTTATCGATAACTATTTAAGGTGCATGCAACTTCCACTTATTAAATTTTTTATGAGAGTATTTTTGCGATGATTACAAGTGGAATTTTATGAAAGACATAAAGAGAGATAATATACAATACTACTCATCTTCACCTATGAAGCCCAACGCAGGTTATACACATAGAGGCAAACTAAGTGCATCAGTTGGAAGAGTTGTCTGCATCTGCAGTAGTATCAAATATATTAGTAGTAGCAGTATCCACTAATTGGACAGAGATATATTTTGACACTCACATCATATCGATTACTCATACTCATACTCTGCATACTACCATACGTATTAACAAAGATATACTATTTGAATGGAGGACGGAAACGTGACAGTACAAATGCTAATTATACCATGAACATACCTACATATTCGAGGGCGTATATGCCTAGATTTCCATACACAGATAGAATTATCGATTCTTTGTATGCACTTGGTGAAAAGAACAATCATTCATCACAAGTATCACAAGAAGAAATAGAGAAACATATGAAGGAGCAAGTTCAAGAGCAAGACATCATTAGACTTTGGAATGATATAGACTTTCAATCTGAATTGCAGAATGCAGTCAATAGAGGCGATATCATTCAGACAGATGATTCGTATACATTGTCTGCTGCAATTGCAGAAAAGTGCAGGGCAAAGCAACAAGAGAATGAGAGGTATGAAGCCATGCAACAGTCTAAAAAGGATAGGCGCGAATGTGCAGATATTTTGTTAGCATACCTGAAACAACAAGATCAACAAACTAAAAAGCAACAAAACAGCAACAAACGGCAGAAGGTGGAGGAAGATAGTAATGTTCCATCACTTTCTAAATTGGGATCAAAACTTAAATCGCTCATGCTAAATGATAGGATGATCATTGTGCCCATGATAGAGGTAAGAGATAACGAAACTGATGAACTTAAAGGAATAGACAAACAGTTCCAAGATGCAATCGAGACTGTAACTGATGGTAGTTGGACTATATTAAGTGTGGAAATATCACGTGTCGATACAATCGAAGGAAACCCTAGAGTACACGCTATAGATGAAATTGAGGGAGATGTAAAGATAGATGCCTTGTACAATTGTCATGGATGTTCGATGGACACAAAGTTACTTGACAAACTTGATATTGTTTGGAGTGATGACGACTCTGACTTTACGAATGGTACAGTGTCTTGTTATTCTTGGAAAGCTGATTATTGTGAGATGTGGCAAAATGGCTACTTGGAGAGAGTAGGATGTTATGACTGTGATGGCCGTTGCAGTACTGTTTATTCTTCTAAATGCCCTCTTGATGAAGACAGTGATTATGAGGGATATGAGTATGATGGTGGTCACGTGCCTAGATATGAGAACACTCATAATGAAGGCTTTCTTATTGGTATATCAAAAGAATTGGTACGAGAGCAAAAAGCGGAACGAGCAAAATCACTTGGTCTCCAAGTCCATCAACCTGAGTATGATTAGATACTTTAAGTCAATCTAGACATCTAACTATAGTACCAGACTAAAGCCTTGACGCAGTTCCAGACAGACCAGCAGATATTGGTCCATGATATTCACCCACACCTCCAACAATTAACTTCTTTAAACTTTCATCATATCCCTCTGTATTCAATGGGTCTTGTTTGGCAGCCTTCATTATAGCAGGGTAGACATTACCATCATACCTTCCTAATGCACTCTTGAGACGAAAGTCAGGAAAGTCACGAGCATCGCATAATCCAACTGCACTGGGTCGTAATTCTGTCATGATATCAAGGAGTGCTTGACGTAACTGTGGAATGTTTGATGATGATAGACATCCAATTTGTAGAAAGTCTTCCAAGAATTGATCCATCCAATATAATGCAAGCAAAGTAAGACATTGAGACAAAACATTAAGCTCTTTAGGACCCAAACAGGATGGCGATCCCTTTTGTTGTTCATCCCTGAGTCCATTATCAAAGTCACGCAGTAGCAGATATGAGGCATGAGCTCGAGAAGCACGTGCCATGGCAAGTAGAGCATCATTCCAAGCTTGTTGGGCAGTGGAGGTACCCATGGATGATTGGAGTTGCATAGCCACATCTAGTAGAAGACATGCCGATCGATGTTGAAACGCCTTGAGTAGTGTGGATACATCCATAAAGTCTTTGCTGCTTGTGTCTAACGGGAAAGCAAATGTACTCTGAGTTGGTACATCACCACCATTTTGCATCAACGCCATCAAAGGTCTAACCAGATAGTTCATATCAGTCACCTCATACTCCTTCAAGGCAGCTTCATCTCCAGATTGTACAGCAGCTACTAACTTTAACAATATCTTGATAACTTGTTGAGGAAGCATTTGATTATCTCCTTCCACAGTACAGCTCTGCAAGTACGTCTCGCTTAATTCTACTAATCCCGAACAAACCAAGAAACCATGACCACCACAAGCCTTGCGACAATCTTCAATACCATCAGCTGTAAAGGTTGTAGCATATGATTTCAATGCCGATGTCGTGGCATGAATGTCACCCACGACAGTTTTGGTAATACTACTAGCACCCGAAACTAATTGATGTTCAATATCCTTCAACCTTGCCAAGACATGCTTTCCCGTGAAGAAAATTGCATATGATGCCGCCAGTAATGGTAGTAAACGGTACTGTTGTTGACGATAGTCCAATACTTGGAATTCATTTGGTGCATTATTCTTACGCTTGGCGTCGGCATCATCGGCATTGTATCCCTGCCGACGGATGGTAGAATATCGGATAGCAATAGTACATGCCATTGCCAATGCCTCGTTTGAAGAATGAATAATATATGCACGAACTTGCATCATGGTAATATAGGCAACCTTACTAGCAGCATCCGAACTACCTCCTCCATCACTTCCACCACCTGATACCTTTTTATAATTCCCATCCTCATCCACCATTGCAAATCTCATTGCCATATTACGTCGTGGAATCTTCACATGATCAAACGTTGCATATCCGTTATCCATATTATTATATCCAATCTTTGGTCCAATATCACCCGTTTCTACACCCGGCAATAGTGTATGATCTTCCATACTACGAAGTGGTACGAGGAAGTTATGTATACCACGTGATTTACCTTGACCATCGATTAATTGTGCGATTAACATGCAATGATTGGCAGTTTTACCAAGTGTACCTGGCCAAAACTTTGTAGATGTTAAGGTAGGTGAATTGATAATCCAACTACCACCCACATCACCACCATCACTTTCTTTTAAAAATGTAGCTGTAGTTTCCAATGCACGAATATTACTACCATGTCCTAACTCAGTTTGTGCATAACAACCAATCATCTTCCAATCTCTACATAATGGTAACCACTTGGCTTGTTGCTCAGCATCACATAATGTTAATATGTTAGGAACGAACATTACCCAATGTAATGATGTTGGGAATGGATCATCTGATATTGTTGATACTAATGTTTGAAACTCTGGTGTTGCAATAATCTCGCCTTGTAAATGTTGTATTGCTGAATTTGGATCTTTTTTGGTGTTGGCACCTATTCCTGCTGATCGGCATAGCTCCTAAAGAGAGATGTGTAGATGATAATGGTAAGATGATGTGTAAGATTAAAGTTAGATACAGTATGAAAAAGAGAAAGCATCACATCAAATTATGAACATATCATTATAATACACTTACAACCAATCTAGTAAACTTAGCAAGCGCCCTCTTATGACGTTCAGTACGATGTAAATAATTATTATATTCATTCGAGAAAATACCAGTTGGATCACGTATAATCCATGATTCTAATTGACGTCTTCTTATTGTTATGTTTGGATCATTGCCATCAATAAAATTTGTAATGTTTATTGGATTGAATGGTGTGTTGGCTCGCTCGGCTGCTAGGTCGGGATTGATTGTTGTTGGTGGATTGTTTAGTTCACGTGGATCAGTGGTAGTAGTAGGGGTGCTCATGATGTTAGGGGTGATATTGTTGCTATTTGCCGTCCTTTATGCCGCCAGCCAATTGCCTATTGCCCATCATATGATTACACTCTCATAAAAAAGAGTACTTTTGTAAGTCGTTACATGGGAAGTGCGATATTTTTGCAAAGAAGAAGAAGAAGAGAGTAGAAGAAGCAGACGATGGTGAATTCAATAGTAACGACGGCCCTATCCGCCATTGCCATATTGGCAATATCGTCTAACAATAGTAATGTATGTGCATTTCAATTATCCCGACAATCGGCGGTGGTGGTATCTTCTCCATCTTTAACAACAAAGCAAACAACATCAACTTTTAATGTTGTCAATATTGACAACTTACAATATACTACTAGACAAAGTACCTCAATTGGTATGTCAGCAGTAAACAGAGGTAGAATTGCAAGAGATGATCTATCTAAACGACAGAGAGTGAATTCACTATTTCAAGTGGCATCTACAAAATCAAGAAATGCACTGCAAAAAATACGTCATTCCTTTACCATCCTATTAACATCACTTGCATTCTTCTTATCATCAACACATGTTATGTCTACCCCGCCTGCTCATGCTTCTTCTTCCACCGCTACAGCTACTCTATCTACAACAAAATCATTAAAACAAAGACTAAACATCTTTAAAACTAAATCAGCAGATGAAATGATCAATGCATATGTTCAATCTAAATTATTTGCAGATGACGTATATGATCCAATCGAATCTGCATATCGTGAGGCATATGCCGATAGTTTAACGAATAAAGATGCAGTGGCCGGTGCCTATCCGACATTATTAGCTGAAACTGCCGGAGAAGCATTGGGTACCTCCAAATCAGTATCCTCACTACTATCATCCTCATCATCCAAATCAGTAGGCACAACCGCCACGGGCAAAAATGATGGTATTACAGCAGTACTAATCAAGGCGTCGGATATATTACAATCGAAATTAAAAGTTAGTGCTAGTATATCTTACTATATATTGGCTGCCACGGGTATTGTCGGAATTTGTGTCGTACCGACTATGGCAGGTGTTTTATATCAGGGTATTCAAAGGGCTAGTATTGATAAGAGTGAGATGAAGATGTATGGAAAGATTTCTGAGTAAGTTTATAATTGTTTTGGTGTTGTGCAATTAATGATTTGATATTGCAATTGTCGTTGTGGTTGTATGACTGGTGTTTGTATTTTGACACACATCTTGTGCTCATCTTTTATTTATTATCTTTCGTTTAACTTAGCATGGATGCAACATCTAAGAAGGGTGGCGACGATGACGACGATGATGATGAGGAGGAGGAGGAGGAGGATGATGAATGAGGATATGTTTTGTTTTGTAGGGTCGATTATGGGAAGCTATAAAGAAGAATTGACGAGATAAAGCAGTTTAGTACCATGGTAAAACAAAGATTATCTAAAATAATTACAAGTTAAATGTAGGCCAGAGATGCCAAACCAAAGACTATGAAGTTCGAATCTGGACGACTGGTCTCCAGCTACATTTCTATACACACAAAATCCAGCAAAGCACAAACATAACCAAACAAGAACATTCGAAACAACAGGACGCCACTATGGTACACCATTTTAACCGTATTGATCTACGACAGCTTGGAGTGTGGGAATTTCATCTACTTCTCGAGTCTTGCCGACTTTATATACGGAAGTAGTATCTTTTCCAACTTCTCGTCCAGCCACCCACATTTGATTTGCACGGTCCAAGGCAAAAGCTTCAACTTCAAAGTTGGGATTGAACCTCACGGATTTCCCACCTTGCATCATCACACCTGAATTTGATGACGAATATGTGTTCATTCCCAAAGAAACAGCAGAAGAATGCGGTTTGGTATTAACTCGGACGGGGATAACAGTTTTTTCACCGTCTAATGAGACTGTTAGTACTTCTCGATCATTCTTCACTTTGATTACACCATCGGTTGTCTTGACTTGAAGGTCAGTAAGATCCTGGCCACCGGGGGTATCGTTTACGTACTTGTTTGTACTAAGGTCGTATACACGAGCAAATTTGAGGTATCCTTCAACCTTGATGTCTGTGGACATTGTAGAGAAAGAAAGGTCACTTCAGTGTGTTGGTGCTGGCAGGATATCATGTCAGCTAAAGAACTACTTACACATAATGACAGAATAACGTCCAACCATTCCTAATGCCCAAACATGTTCCTTCCCCTGTAACATGGGCAACATCCAAGAACCACCAAAATCTAGATATGCTACGCGTTCAATGTATTGATTGACCCCGCCTCGACCTGTGTTCACTCTTGACAAAGTGAGTGTGCGCATACCAGGATTACGAATCCCACCAATCTCGAGGAAATAAAGGAAACCAGTTGACTTGTCTAGGTGATAACTCAAAGCGTAAATTCCATCTATCCCAAGAGCCCCTTTTGAATGATGACTTTGGGAGTACGGAGGTGAGTCGCCCAAAGGTGAGCCGCGATATGTAGGGAAAATGCCAACTTTAATGACTGACTTTCCCTGATATGATCCTGATGAAGCAACGATGACTTTGCCTGAGTTTCGAGTATCGTGAATACCAATAAAAGTGGAAAGAAATGTATTGCCAAGCTCTTTAAGTGGTCTTGCACTTTGATTGTCCATAGACTTAATAGTCAAAGTACCATGTACTGAAAGAGCAAGGATTTGGTTTCCTCTTATTGCTAGTGAAGTAACACGCCCACTTATGACCCCTAAATTGTATGGACCCTCAACAAATGTTGCCATGGGTGAAATATTATTAACCCATTTCATCTGAAGATTGATCATTCCTCTCCAATCGGAGTAATAGTCTCGTTGTAACACTTCTCTAGTGGAGGAATCAAATGCATTATATGCCTCAACCATCAAGAATAACCCGATTGTTTGGTAACTTATGTAATATTCTAGGAAGTCATTCATATATTTTGAATATTTGTAGGTACAATCTGAATTCTGCATTGCCAAGCGAGAGTATGTGGAGAGAAGACTTTCCCCGGAGAACAATCCTGGTCCCATTAATACATTGTGAATGAGATGGACATGGTAACGGATGCCTGTATCACTGCTAATGATCTTTGTTTGCAGTGTTTTGACCATATTCCTAACTTCTTCGTTGTCCTCGGCCGAGGGCTTAAAATTGAAGAGTCCTAGATAACTTTTGTATGTGTCAAACATAGCCTGTACACTTGTGGTGGCACTTGTGAGCTGGGTTTGCGATATGGCAGCTCTAGTAAGGTCAAATTCGTCTCTCATTGTCGCAAACCCTGCAGCCACCTCCATACGGAGAAATTCAATATCTTTATCCACTTTGGCAACCATTTTAGATACTTTGGCAACATCTTCTGCTGTTAAAGCCTTATCAGTAATACCTACCTGATTCATGACCCAGCCAAAACCCTCCCCTGCAGCCTTGGCCAAAACTGCTGTAGCAATCGCCTTTGCTGCAAATATTACAATAACAGACAATGTGATTGGTTCCAGTCGTCTGTGTCTGAGGCTGATCTTCATACCCATTGAGTCAGCCAACTCAACACATGTCAACTCGTTAGAACTACTTGTTTCATCATCACATGAACAATTATCTTTGGCTTTGGTCGCTTTGGGGTGCTTAGCTGACTTGGTCCTCCTCCTCCTAGGAACAAGTTTCCTTCCATGAGAGTTATGTGTGGGTTTGTTAGATACTGAGGGATATCTGACCTCATTCTCGCCACCATTGTCGTTTTGCCTGTCTTTGATTGGAGCCGGAGAGATGGCATATGTTACATCAACTGCAAACGACACTAGAGCGAAGAGATGGAATAGTATACAACTGCTTCTCATTATTGATAGATGTTCAGTATCTCCTTGATAGATGTTCAATATAAGAAGAGAGAAGCTGTATGGTATAAGTACAATAATAGAGACACGAGACACAGTTATGCACGAGGAGAATGAAAAGATAAATAAGTGAGATTAGAGTTAGATTAAGTCATTCATGTTCATTCGAATTAGAGCACAATAGTAAGACATACCATGAAGAAGAGATAAGTTGTTATAATGAAGTTATGATACAGTGTAACATCATTATGAGCCGTGCAATACTATGGGCTGGTCTTGGCATGGCTTATCTGTTGCTAGTGAACGGAAAGGCAGGGCAGTAGTGGTTCAAGACCAAGAGGCATTGAGACATTTGGGGTCATTCATGATCTTGGGGCAGATTGATGTTGGTCTATATTAGTTATTAGGCGATCATAAGTGACGAATGATTTGTACTTTTAAACATGAAACATATAATTCTAAACTATTTAATAGCCATCAAAGCCATATACTTCCTATACTCTCTTCCTTCGTCTTTTCTTCTTCTTTCGTCTTCTCTTGCCACTCTCTTCCACTGATAATCCTTGTGCCAGTTTCCTACTCTTGCCACCATGATGACTCGTTATTGAGGATGACCACCCACTCCATCGACTTGTTGAAGGATGATAACGAGCATGACCACTATACCATGAGCTACTACTTCCCCACCAGTTTGCCTTACCGGAGCTTTTTTGCCACGTTGGTACTTTCTTTGGAACCTGCCATCCTGGTGGCTTTGGTGCTTGCCACTTTGACTTTGTATTCCATTGAGCAGGTGCCTTCCAAGTCGGAGGCTTGACATTCCACTTTGGAGTACTACTCCACTGAGGTGTTGTTGCCCATTGATTATTATTCCAGCCAGTATTTACCTTTGGTGAACTGCTCCAAGGTGAAGTCCAAGGAGATACTTTAGGTGCAGTCCATGGAGAAGTTACAGTACCCGTCCAAGTATCTTCCGTCTTACCCCAGCCATCACCATCCCATACTGGGCTAAACGTCGGCGTATATGTTGTGGGAAAGTAAGTTGGCTAATAAGAGAGAGCAAAGACTGTGTTAAGTATTGAATTTGATGATATGAACAAAACAAACTGTTCACTACTACTTACTATATATGTAGGTTTAGTATTTGGACTCGGAGTTGCATCAGGATCAATAGTTGGTGGAAATGTCGTAGGCATAAAGGTAGTTGGTGGATCAGTTGGAGGATTGATATATGGTACTAAGTACCCTTTTTCTTCCACCCACTTGGGATTTCCCCAGCCATCATTGACCCACTTACCACCCTTACCGGGAACATAGACATACTTTGGTAATGGACCTTGATAGGCTGTACCCCATGCACCAATGAAGGTTGGACTTGATGTTGGTATGAATGTTGTTGGGAAGTCTAGTAAAAAGAAACATTAGTTTGGTGAATTCGAAGTGAAAAGAAGAAACATATTATGTGCACAAATACCGCTAAACATACCTGTTGGTTGATAAGTTTGCTGAGAGTCATTATTACTTGATCCACCTCCTCCACTATTATTGTTTCCACTACTACCTTGAGACTCCGTGTTCATATTATTACTAGTGTTTTCATCTCCAGGCGTTGGCATATATGTACTATAAGTAGGATAATATGTTGGCATTTGATTGTCGTTCTGACGACTAATTTGCTCTGTGTCTCCTCCACCGCCTTCCTGCATTTCTAGAGTTGGATGGTATGTTGAATAGGTTGGAAAATAGGTTGGTATTGGAGTAGAAACTTGTTTATTGCGCATTGTCTTCTTCTCATTATTCTCCTCATTCTGATTGCTCCTTGGACCTTTCACTGCTAATACATTACTACTTGACTGTTGTACCATTTCATCATTCTCTTCTTGATTTGCAGCTGAAGAAGTGGGTGTAATAAACTCTTCTTCTGTACTGCTCTGTAGTTTTTGTGTTCGTTGATTCATTTGCATAGAACTTGTTGTCAATTCTGGCACATCATTATTATCGATATCCTCAGCGTTGTCTCTCTTTCGTCGTTCAGTCTGCCTTGCATTGTTACTGTGTTCTTCTCGTGCTAGTTGATTAGCCAACTTCTTTTGAGCTCTTTTTGTCAAAGCCTCTTCTACTGCAGGGTGATTTGTTATCACATCTTCTTCAATGATAGAAGTTGTAGATTCATATGAATATTGCTCTCGTCTTCTTGTTCGGGCACGTGTACCGTGTGCACTATACCTAGTGTCTATATCTGTATTATCATAAGCTACTCCATTTTTATTCTGTATTCGTCTATTAGTTTGCTCCTTCTTCTTCTTGGTATCACTTGTTATCGTCTTGGCAACAACAACTAACTCTTCAGTGAGTAGAAGAAAAAGGATTGTTATATAATATATTGATGTCTTCATTCTGATTGATATTGATTAACTGACGGATGGTAAAGATATCATTTCAATCTTACTGCTATTAGAAGGGTACTACTGTATTGTGTGGCAACGTTATCTAGAGTGCATTGCATCATTTATTGATGAGGGGAGAGAGTAACATAGAGAGTGAGTAGACGGTATCCTACCCATCAACCATATACCAATAAAGGAGAAATCTAGCAAGGCATGCAATATGCCACTTGGATACTACAATGATGCAATATCTCTATATATTGATCTTCTGTATAATACAGTTAGTCTTCTACACTGACTATTGCAATGCATTTTCTATAAACTATCTTCGAATTAATAATCGGTATCCAGATCCATCATGTCATCGTCAATATCGATATCCATTATGTTCATGTACACATCAATCCAGATCCACAATATCAATGGGCCTTGAAGTCAAAATAAGAATGGTAGGCAGGAAGAATGGCGGTGAGAAGTGGTTAGAATCTGCATATTCAACATATGATACTAGATTGAAATCAACAAACTTACAGGTATCAACACAATATCACAAGAATGATATAGAGCTCATAAAGAATGTAGAAGGAGATGAAAACAAGTCACATACAGTGATACTATTAGATCCTATTGGTAAAATGTGTACAAGTGAAGTATTTAGTGATAACATGTATAATTGGTTAGAAAATGGTGGTAGTAGATTAACCTTTGTGATTGGTGGTGCGGAAGGGCTTCCTCAAGAGCTCAGGAATGGTGACAAGAAGAGAACAAAGCTCAGTTTAGGTATGATGACGTTCACACATCAATTTGCTAGAGTATTACTAATGGAACAGATATATAGAGCTAGTGAGATACGGAAGGGAAGTGGATATCACAAGTAGTAGTGTAATGTATCTTCTATTAAAATGATATAATTTCTGTTGTGAGTATGCTCTTTTCAAATCGGATCTCCTTTTATGTTGATTCGGTGTTGTCGTTGCTATTGTTGACGGCCAAACATTCATTATTCATGCCATTTATCTGTGGCAAAGTATTTGCTTCTTTTGGAGTTGATTTGGTGTCCATTACTTTGCTTCTGCAATCACTGCATTTGTTTCTTCTAAGTTTTATACAGCACCAATTCACTGGTCTCTGCCTTGATAGAATTGATGGAACCTTCATATCAAGCGCTCTCAGTATAGATGCTAAGATGTACTCCTCTGGTTCTCTTATTCTGAATTTGAGATATCTCGGTCTAAAGTATACCACACAATTTCCAACACCTTGTAGTGGATGTGTAATACTAATAATGTAGAGTAATGGTACCAAATTGTCAAAACTACCCATTGTTTTCATTTCATGAGTAATTCTAATAAAGGAATCAAAAGTTAATTTCGCAACAATGGTCACAAGAAGATCCAAGAGGAGAGGGAGTTAGGGGTAGTATAGGTTAGTGAAAGTACAAATCCATATCATGTGCACAATTCAACTCATCCCACATATTTCATCCCACAACTATACGATTCTTACCTAATCCACTGCCATATATACCAAGGGAACCATGAGAACATAAATGCTCCGATGTAGTAAATCCCTTGCCATGTTGCTTTGATAGACGATTCATTCGATGCCTCTGTGGAGTTTACATTCATTGTTCTTTCTGTAGATATAACATATTGGATGAGGATGACAACACTGACAACGATGATGAGGTTTGCCAAGCAAACAAAGAAGAATCTTGCAATCTTTAATTCTCTAGCACTACAGCCCCTCTCACATTGAACTGGATACAACGAGTCCGGTGCTAGTCCTCCGGGAGGATACTCCGACAATCCGCAAGCATGGAAATCAGTATAGTTGTATGCATTATTAAACAAAGGTTTCAGTGCCATGAGGAAACAAAAGATGGGTGGCACTCCCAATATAAGCCAAAGACTTCTCTTTGATCTAGCTTCATCCTTTCTACCATACTTGACAATTATACAATATGCTACTGCAAGTCCAGCATTCAAAGATATTGACACACCATATAAGAAACTATCCAAGAAACCTTGTGCTGTACAACTTGCAGTAGTACCAACACAACCCCAATCGCCTACGTTTTCTGGAACTGTATTTTAACATAATATGATGTGAGACGATTGTAACTCGGTACCAACATATGATATCATAAACATTTGTTCATAAACTTACCCATCCAGGTACTCATAAATGGTGAGAAGAATGATGCCCAGAATAGTGCCAAGCTCATCTCGCCAACAATCTTATGTGTCAATCTTATCCTCTCGCCTTTATTGTATTTAATAACAATATCTCTCATAATAAAACCGCAACCAATCATTGATAGAAGACCTCCAGTCTTCATCAATATGATCACAGTCTTTTGATGTTCTGGATACTCTTCTAATCGATAAGTATCTGCCATCTTTGTATAGGTATCAGTTAGTATCAGTTGCAACTCTTTTTGCAATTGTTCATGTTCTCATCTTGGTATCTCAACTGGTTGTGCTCGTATAATTTCTCCACCGCAGCACTTTAAACATTGAAACCGTCTATCTAATAATCAAAGGCAACATACAGTTAGTCCTCTCTCCGATATCTCAAACAGTGGCGTGGTAGTACAATCGACCATATTTGCCTCATTTGCATAATTTGTGCACTTAAACTCCCCAAAAGTAGAATTTAAGTTAACCCTAGGGAGAAAGTCTGCTGTTGAGTTTATTTGTTTTGTTTTGGATCAAGAGGTTGAGAGAGTAGAGCGCCAATCGATACTGACTACAATATGCTCCGCCTATTTCAGCTTATTGCCGTAATATATATCATCATCTTTCCTCAAACTGCTATAGGCTGGTCATGGGGTAGTAAAGAAGAAGAAGAGCCTGCAAAAGTAGATGATGTCGAGACAGACAAAAATGAGGCTGATGCACCGTCAGGTGATCCCCTCATAGATGGTTTCCCAAACCTAGTGAAATGGTTTCGTGAAGGTGGCGGTATTAGTAAGTATGCACTGTTGTACATCTTATGCCTGTTGTTTATATGATATGCTCAAATATTTTATATCTATTGCAATATCAAATTACATCAATCGTATCTATCACAGTTGACAATCGTATTACTGTCGGATATGAACCAGGAACAAACATACGCGGGATGATAACTACCGATGATATACCAAAGGGTACAATCTTAATTCATACTCCAGGGTCACTTGTAGTATCGGCTCAATCTACTCAATGTCAAACTATTGCCAATATTGTAAAAGAAATGAACTCTGGTGTAGAATCGAAATGGAAATTATACTTTGATTATGATGATAGTAGTGGCAGTCATATACCAAGTCAATGGGATCGATCTGAATCTGGTAGAGCTATACAAGAATTACAAGGTTTGCCTCCCTCAGGCGACACACATCGTCATTTAGATTGGTATCAATCGGCCTGTATCGGCGAAGGGAAGGAAATGTCGGATGTTGAAATGAAAGCATTCAAAATGTTCTTAACACGTGCAGCAGATATTGGATTAGTACCAATGTATGATCTAATGAACCATCATAATGGCAAGATCAACACAAAGCTCCAAAGAGATGAGAGTGGTGGATTAAAAGTGATTGCAAGTCATGATATACCAGCAAATTATCCAATTTACAATACCTATGCAAGATCAGGCATTGAATCTACAGTGGAAGTATTCAATACATATGGATTTGTAGAAGATTATCCACAATTATGGCGATGGAGTGATGTTAATTTGGCAGAATTGATAAAAGAGAATGAGAAGCACGCTCATTCCAGATATTCAGATGAATATTTGAATGCTAATAATGAACCAAATACACATCATTATGAAGTCCTTGTTATCACTCCAAGTTTGGCAGCTTTACATCCAACAAAGCAGCTTGTCAGTATACTGGGTAATGGACAAAGATCATTAGATGAATGGCAACAACTCATCAAGGCGCATCATATTAATCTACGCGAATCACATGCCAGGTCAATACATGGATCGGCAGCCTCAATTCGTGAACAACTAGCCACATCTATTGAAGAGGATATTTCATTGATTCCACTCGAGAAGAGACGTTTGGAAAAGGTAAAGAGAATGGGTAGAATTGATATGAAGAAGGCCGATGCCATTCAAGCTACAGAGTTCCGGTTAGCATTCAAGAAGGCTTTGAGATTGGCAATGAAGACGGCTGAGCAGGAGGCATTCTTGAAGGATTCAGAAGAGCTTTAAAGTAGGAGGATACTTATGTTGTGTTGTAAATGTATTTCATAAGATAAGATGCTGAGAAGAAGAGATGCTCAATTGACTTATCTTCTAAGTAGCGTGCTTTTTGTATATGTATGTATGAATAAGGAGAGGAGGCACTTACATAGAGCAATGCAGAAGGATTCGAGAAGAGAAAGTGCTCCTCACTGGTATCCTACCATACTGAGAGTCGACCGAATCTAGCCTGAATGACTATCGTATCGTATCGTATGCTGTTAGTTATGTGCATATGTAGCATCGCATCTCATAACTCATAATACCATGAGAATAGCGTTGTTGATATTACTATGCTATTACCCTATTAGGGTGGTTTCATACAACTGGATATGCAGCGTTAAAGATAACCCAATAGTGAACATTGAAACTGAAACAAATAATGCAAACGATGAGAACAGTATTGATCGTTATTTGAGGCAGGGTAATATACAACAAAACAATGCAATTAGAATACCTCGTGGATATATAGAACGTCAAACAAAGGAAGATGAGCTTGATCAGTTATTTGGTCAACTTTCCAACAATAATAATACTGCGTCGGTTGATGAACTCAATAATCCTTTTGATAATACAACACAACATGCAAACAATATTATTACTGATGACATCACTGAATCTAACAATAACACTATACAAGGACGTAGATGCACATGTGGATATATGCTGCCAACTGAAGACGAGTATTACTGTCCGCTTCCGACCGATTATTGCAATATTTGGAGTCAACCATATCGAAAGGGAGATAAAGGAGCCTTTAGTGTCAGTTGCTTTGTTTCGCCATTAGACTGGAAGGTAAACTTTGCTCGACAGATATGGTATTATCTTTGCTTCGCATTACTACTGCTGCTTCTCTATCCGATTGTATCTACTGCTGGCAATCATGCTGTTAGATATCTCTTATCGAAGTGCTTCCCGCATATGAATATATGGATTACAGAACACCTTCTTCAAGCAGAGATTGAAGATAATAACAGATTAATAGAAGCATATGACGCAGACGCTCGGCGAAAGAGAAGAGAAGAAGGATGGATTTCGGGATGGAAACTAAAAACCAAACGTTATTTAAGAAAGGACAATAACAATGTGGAAAATGAAGAAGAGGGTCAGATCAATCATGATGATCAGGACTCTACCTGTGATGATCGGATGTGCACAATATGCTTGTTAGATATAGAAGACGGGGAACGTATATCCGACCTGAGTTGCAAACATATATATCATGCGGAATGCCTCGGCGAGTGGATCTTAAAAAAGGTATGCATCAGTGTCTTTTCTATGCATGCATCATACATATATCAACTAACTGTCTTCCTTACTACCCTCAGAACTTATGTCCACTTTGCCAGAACCCAGATATAGCTACAGAAATTAGATCATTTGAACCAGTAGATGAAGAGAACGAGCCAAACTCTGACGATGGTATGATTAGAAGATGGAGAAGTCGAGCGCATGAGAACCTAATTGATATAGCAACAGGCAGAACAAGGCGGAGAATACCGCGAATAAATGACCGACAAGATGTGAACCCATCATTGCTCCATGGTGAAGTGTAGAATAAGAGATTATAGTTGTATAAGCTTCTGCTTTGTTTGGTGTCTAGTTCTAGGTTTAGGTAGGTAGGAGACTCCCGATTTGACGCAGAAAGTGAAGAGTGCACTAAATAAAAGGAAAAACGAAGAATTGGTGAATAATAACGCCGTAGTAGAGAGAAGGAAGTCCACTGATGCAATCATCTACTGCAGCAGGTACAGCGGTCCCAGCAGCCACACCCGTGGAGATTGCAGAGAGAGTCGAAGAAGATATGGATGATAACAAATCTGAACGATCAATTAAATCTTTCAATAGTGATGAGATATTTGATGATGTTGATATGGAATGTGGTGGAGAAGGAGAGAGAATATCGGATCATGATTTAGATAGATTACTTGGTCATTTACCATTACGGCGGGCGTCGGGTGCAATAGATAACAACAGGCGCAGTCTAGAAACAGAGTCAACAAGCAGTGATAGAAGGAAAAAACGGTCAAAGGGTCTATGCCCTTGTTGTCCACAAGTTGTACAGCGTGGACCTTGGCAGTGTATAGCAGCAGTAACAGGCAGAGATGGATCTGTATCTAATACACATGTGGGCAATATGATAGTGATAGTAAGTATTTGCAGTCTGTGTGCATAAGATGTGCATAAAGTTCTTTTCTCAAATCTTCTTTTGTATATCCAGTTACCAAAATGTTTTAATGTTTATGGTTTCGGTATTATGGGTCCTCATTGGTTCGGTCCTATCTGCTGTGTTGGTCTATTGACAGGTGCAACCTTTTATTTTGGTCGTAAGGCATATCACACTATTGGGATTGGATCAGCTGCAATATGTTTACTATTTTATATCACAGCATTAGTTTCGCTATTTATTGTGAGTTGTTCTGATCCCGGAGTAGTCAAAGCAGATTCTAGATATGAAGGAGTACCGTCATCAGATGTTAGTGCAGGTAGAAAGGATGAAGCTAGATCAAAGAGAAGTCTTTGGCTTATATTGGGAGTGCCACCCATCTTTTGTTTCCTCATGGCACTGAAACCTTTGTTTAA
>Ga0214481_100278_pt1 | contig 27693 bp, 18 predicted proteins | sample M1_20Mar14CPVII9_4_FD_165057 | JGI IMG/M metagenome (GOLD analysis project Ga0214481, IMG submission 165057) | Marine eukaryotic communities from Monterey Bay, California, United States - M1_20Mar14CPVII9sort6BwellG10 | ecosystem: Environmental > Aquatic > Marine > Unclassified | place: USA...
CAGACGGAGTTTATACGTAAAGGACACATGATTGGCACTGCCTATCTCACATCTAAAGGACGAATGATTGATCGATTGACAGTATTGCAATTTCCAACTACCGCTGATAACAATGACAAAAACATGGAGAAGAAGAAATGACACCAAGATGCAATCGTCTTGAACTTACTCATGACTAAGAAGCCCAATAGAATGTAGAATGAACCTGGCGTTCTCCATGCCTCTCCATAGCCATTGTTTCCAATGTAATATAAACACAATGCGATGGCCCACACAAGCACTGTTCTCAAATTCTTCCACACATTACGCGCTGCATCAATGAGAGGAGATGATTTAGGTGTGTTAGATTTCAAGTACTGTACAAGAGAAACAAATGAAGGAGCACATAACTTACTCATGGCACTCGTTACTTCTGTTGCCTTTATATTAAAGATTCCTGTTATCAGGAAGAGTAGTGGCAGTCCAACGATCCACCATCTTAGCTTTGCATTCTCACTTAAGATTGATATTGTAGTGTCAATATCTTCAATCTTGAGTTGTTCACCAATAGTCAGATATATGATTAGGCCAATACAGAATCCATATAAACCTTCCATACCTAACATCTTCGTAGCTGGAAAGGCCGATGCCTGCATGAAAATCTCTTCACCGATATCTTGCAATACACTTAAGATTGATTGCAGAACAATTAGTATAACTCCGATTGTAACCTGTGAACTGGAAGATGCGCGTTATCGGGATTATGAGATGAACGAGAGGAGATAGTAACTTATGTTAGTACATGTGGGTTACAAAGGAAGTCAAATAAAGACAAACTGAGTTCATATGAAGTATCCAAATCACCGAGAGTTTTATTGGACACACGAAATCATATGAGAAAGAAGTACAAACGCGGACTTTCCTGGTATGACGATGAACTTCATCATCATCATGTTTCGTACTATTGGCACGTTCTATTACTAGAACACCGACAGCAACAATGGATACTCCGACCCATCTACTTTTTGCAACCATTCTTCCTCTAAATATACGGGCGGCAACGACGCTTAGTGTTAATTCAAGACCTGATATTAGCATCTCGGCCACACTTGCATCAATATAAACCAATGATGCCCATCTTAATGCACTATTTAATAAATTAAGCACTGCTGGTATTGCAGGTTTCAAGTACCAAGGGATGAGATCAATCAAAGATATTATCCGATCTTCACTTTGTCGGCTTAGCCCATGTGTACTACCAACTGCACTTATTGTGGAGTGGGTACTAACCAAGCCAGTAGATTGGAAAGAATAGTTGTTGTTGATGGTTGTTGGTATAGGTGATTTTCTAGTTGCTGTTGTTCGTGTTGTTGCTGATGCATATGTACTATGTTGTGGAATATTACCAGAGAATGATACAGTCTTTGTCATATTGTTTGGATTTGTCTTTTTTGGTTGTGTATATTGATCGGTAGCTGTGATTGTACTAGTTGCACCGATATTATTACTTGATGGACCCATTTCAATATATTTAGTATCATCTTGCGTAAAATCATCATGGCGGTCGTCGTTATGTTTAACATAACCAACCACATTTATACCTGATAATTCATTATTCAGTGCAGTTTCTTTTTGTGTATATAGTTCTTTGTAATGTGCTTTGTAATGTATTTGAATGATATATACAATTAATGAAAATGATTGACCGAGTAAATATAGTAGTGTAACAGTAAGTGGGGCTGTTCATTGTTCATTTGATTTGGGAGTTTGCAATTGCAGTGTAAGTGATATACAATATACAATAACTAGCCGTTAAACACACAACAATAAAAACAAACTTCTACTTACCTTCAAGACCTGATTGGTATGCCAATTTAACAACAATAGATCTACATGCACCCGATATTATCATCCCAAATAGGATAAACCATGTAAACGAGTCATATCCATACATACTACACACTACTATGAACAGCTATAAACTATTGCCAAACACTTCTACTTTCCTCACAAGAAGAAAGTTGATGTGTATCCTTATCTACTCTATAATTACAGTGTGTATTATATATCAAATCGTCAGATAAATTCAGAACAGTATATATGATGGATAAGAATGTTGATCTAGAGGGCACGGCATCAGAATGAGGCGAACTACGAGTAATATATTTAGAAGGTTGCGGCTGCGGCCTGCGGCGTACGTTTTCGCGGGGTCGGTCAGTTGTTACTTGTTACCCCTTTTTTGCCCCCGGCGGCAATCATGATACCTGCGGTCGTAGACATTGAATATAGTGCAAGGAGGTGTATGCTATTACAAACGTAACGGAATCGTTCGATAGATTTCAATAATTATATTAGCTTGCGTGAATAACCAAGAAGTTCCCATAAAATTATAGTTTGTGGTGCATTCACTGATCCTAATTACTCAATAGTAGATACAACAAATGAATAATAATACACAACTCTCAAGGCTTGAGGCTGAACGCGAGAGATTACAAAAAGAATGCTCTCAATTATTCGACCAGAAACAAGCAATAGATTTACAATTAAAAGAGAATCAAGAAAGGTTGACATGGTTGGATAATAAAATTGATGGTATGGAAAGTAGTACCAGTACTAATAATGATATAGGTAAAAGGAAATTTGCATTAACAATGACAAATGATACTCAAACTCAAGATTGTAGTATGGATGATAATGATAATAACAAGGTTAAGTTTGAAGTTGTAGATGATAAGAAGAAAAAGGCCAAGAAGTCAGTTCTACCACAATTTACACAACCAGAGGAATATTTAACTGATCCACATACGCAGCAGAATCAGCAGCAGTCTAGTTATTTAACTGATCCAATACAAGAGAATGATGAAGAAGAAGTAGAGTTTGAGGGTGTTAGTAAAAACAACAGTGCGGCTGCAGCTGCATCTTCTTCTGCTGAGTTGAGACGTATATCAAAATCACCACAGTTGGCAGCGTCATCAGCTAGTCAAACCATGAATAATACTGGTGGAGCTAAACAAAATAATCCATTTCAAGATTTATGGAATCCTTCACAAGACATGAACGATACAACTATGAGTAGTAGTAATAATAACAACAACGGTGCAAGGAAGGGTACATTAGAAAAATACTTCATGTCTAACACTTCAAGTAGTGGCGCAGCAGCAGCACAAAGTAGGGCCAACAACAACAATAATAATAATAATGCCGGAAGGCAACAGCTACAACTCAATAACAATAACCAAGGGGATCATCAGGCCCCAAGCTGCACAAAGCATCGATGGACAGATCGTATGAAATATCATTTACGTCATACTTTTAACATTGCACAATTTCGTGGTCATCAGGAATCAATCATTAATGCTACCATGAAGGGACTAGATACATTCGTTGTGATGCGTACAGGAGGTGGTAAATCTCTGTGTTACCAGCTGCCTGCTGTATTGGAGTTAGAGACTAGACCTCGTATGATTAGTATTGTTATTTCACCACTGGTTTCGTTGATAAGAGATCAAGAAGAACAGATGAATGAAATGCATCCCGGCAGTGCGGTTTCATTTTTCTCAGGTATGGCTGGAGGTACTTCTGAGCATGCCCGGCGTTGGAACTTGGTTAGAGATGCACAGGGTGGTGTTGGGTTGATATTCGTCACACCAGAGAAAGTAATAAACAGCGGCAAATTTAAAGGGGAGCTGGAGAAGTTGAATAACCAAGGCAGACTCTCACGCTTTGTGATCGACGAGTGTCACTGGAAAGTCCGCGCTTGTGTTGTTTTATCATGTGCATATGTGTGTTCAATGTGAAGTCTTGGTGATTTGGCTACTTCATTTGTCCATCCATTGCATTCATTTGCTTGCCATTGCAACCCACATGTACTAACATATGCTATGTTTGCCTTTCCTCGTCTTCATAAACTGTGCAACGCGCATCTTCCAGCGCCTGCCAATGGGGGCATGATTTTCGTCCTGATTATACAAAACTGAATATCTTGAAGCATCACTTCCCTAAGATTCCTATTCTTGCAGTAACGGCAACGGCATCTGATAGAGTTCGAAATGACGTTTGTGATAATATACTGAACCTTTCAAAAAATTACCAATTCTTCAGATCAAGTGCCAATCGAGAGAATCTCAACTACTCGGTTAGGGTAAAGTCTGATGGAAAGGATGCTGTTGTAAAAGATATGGTAGCCTTTATTCAAGAGAATCATGTGGGAGAGGCAGGCGAGTATGAAAGAACTCAAGAGTGTTTTGATATGTACATCTGGAGGTCATCTCATGTTGCTCTTTCTCTTCAACTTCCAGGTATTGTTTACACTTTTAGTAAGAAGGAGGCTGATGCCGTCGCTGATAGTTTGACAAGCAATGGTATTGTGGCCAGATCTTACCATAGTGACGTGCCTCAAACACGCAAGGATCAAATACAAAGATCATGGATGAGAAATAATACGCAAGTTGTAGTTGCAACGATTGCATTTGGCCTTGGCATTAATAAGCATGATTGTCGCTTCGTCTTGCACCACAGTCTTTCAAAATCGCTGGAATCTTACTACCAAGAGTCTGGGAGAGCAGGTCGAGATGGTAGACCTGCAAACTGTGTATTATGGTATTCTCCTAAAGATGTGCCTAGAATGCTAGGCATGATTCACGGTGAAGCCGGCGAGGGAAGCTTTTGGAGTATGGCAAAGTACGGTCAAGCTCACGGTGATGACGCTGTTTGTCGCAATACTATTCTTGCTACCTTGGGTGAAGCGGATGATACAATGGGTATGCGGCTTTTAAATGCCAAGAACAATTGCAAGACAACAGTTAGTCGTGAGCTTGGAGCTCATTGCCAAACACTTGTAAGACTGATCGATGTACTGAACACGTCGGGGGAAGATTGCACAATCAATCAAATTGTGTCGAAATGTAAGTGTTATTGTCTCGACGGCTCGCCTGGCCAGTAATATAATTGACTCTCACTCTTGCCTTGTGTATCACCTGTACTTTTAGGGAGGTCTAAAGCTGTTGATGATAATTTGTCTTTCTTGAAAGACAATCCACCAGCGAAAGACCTCAACAAAGAAGGTAAGAAGATTTTGTAAACACTGCTTTGGTCTTTTCTATGCAATTCTCGCTCTAACTAAGCATTCAATATCTTTTGATACAGAATGCGAACGAGTCATTATCTCTCTATTGGTTAGTGATATTCTCCATCCAAATATACGATATACTGCCTACTCTACAATCGTATATCTTGTTCTCGGTCCACAAGGTCGCAAGCTGTTGGCATCTTCTAATCCTAGAATATCCATCGACTTGCCTGTTAGATCTAAAGCAGCTAAAAAGACCACTGCGTCATCCAAGAAATCTCCTCTAGCTGTTGCCGACGAAGATGGTTGGATATCCCCTCAATCGAAAGCAAAGTCAACCAAAAAGACTGCTGGCAAAACTAAGGCCAAGTCTAAGAAGAAGTCTAAGACAAGAAAGACTAGAAAGGTATCAAAACGAAAGTCTGCTGTCAGCAAGCCAGCCATTGACATTGTTGAAATTGGCTCTAGTTCATCAGAATCATCTTCTGAGGAAGAAGAACTTGTCGTTGTATCAAAAAAGAGGGCAGCGAACAGCAACAAAGGAAAGAAGGTACTAGATGATACGTCAGAAGATTCAGATAGCGAATTTGAGCTTTCAGAATGATTTTGTTTGTGGTCAGTTGCTAACCTCGCCGCCATTGAAAGGTGGCTATATCAATCTATATAGTGCATAACAATTCATAAAGGAATGTCTAAACTACCATTGTTACTTTATTTTGCTTCATTCCTTGCATAAGGCCTAGTCATTGTCAAGCCTTCACGATTTAAGGTGACTCCAAAGCCATATTTATCGTGTGGTAGTTCTACATACCCGTCCTTTGGCAGCGGTTCGTCAATAAATAGATCACCAAAGAAGGACACTAACATAAAAAAGTATGAAAGATTAGTATACGGTTTTGTAATGGATGAGATACGTATACAAATCAAGAAGAAAATCTTCTTACCAATAGAGTCAGCCTTTGGGCTCATCACAAGAAACTCAGCGATTGGACAGTTGGGAAAACATATTTGTAAATGGTATGAGTAAATCGAACTTCCATGAGGAATGATTGGAATGTCATAGGCAGCGGCTAGGGCTACAATTCGCCTCGCCTCTGTCATGCCTCCACACCATGTGATCTGTCAATGAGAAAGTTACGAAACTATGAGGTTGTGTGACCGAGACTGCTCTAAAGATATACTTAAAGGAAAAAGAGATGACTTACATCAGGTTGTAGAACATCTGCACATTTCTTTTCTAGCAAAGTTCTGAATCCGTACCCTGTTTACAGTAAGAGGTGTGAGAAGTCATGTTGAAAAGGCTAATAACATTATTATTCTTTCTTCAAAATATCAACTCACGAGTATACTCATGCTCTCCGGTCGTGATTAAAGTAGTTTTGACGGCCTTCTTCAGCTCCGAATAACCCTCATAATCATCTGGTGGAAGTGTCTCTTCTATCCACTTCACATTATATGGCTCACACTTTCTAGCAAGCTCAATAGCATACGGTAAAGATAATGACATATAACAGTCGATCATAATTGGGAAGTCATCGCCTACCGCCTCTCGCCACTTCTTAACTGTTGCAATGTTTTCTCTGTATTTGGCAGTAGACGAATAGCATTAGTTAGGGCATTGCAATCAATGCAAAAGAGTCGCACACATATCATTCCAATTGAACATTCTCATCAATGATTCTCATCAATGAACTGTTGCTCTTTATCCTATCGATCCATTGTGTTATATATATAAAACATCCTAACCACAACAAGTTGTGCAAAAATAAACAGAGCAGAAAGCAAACTCACCTCATACCCCACTCTCCGCTAGCAGGTCCATAAGGTAAAGGAAATTTCGCTCCGTGAAAACCCATTTCTTTTGCTAAATCAGGCCGACTGGTTGTTGCATAAACGGGCATCTTTTCCTTCGTCTTACCACCCAGCAACTCATACACAGGTACCTTCTTGAGCTTACCAAGAGCATCCCAAATTGCCAAATCTACTGCCGAGATGGCTTGGATTGCTATTCCCTTTCTTCCGTAATTTAAAGTTGATCTGTACATTTGATCCCATATTAATTCAACATTCGTAGGATCTTGTCCTTCAACGAATCGAGATAGATGATTTTCAACCATGAAACACGCCGCCTCTCCACCGATACTAATACCAACTCCAATAGTCTTGTCTTTGTCATCTAATTCTACCTCAACAATCACAGATCCTAATGCTCCAATGCCCCAAGAGGTACGACTATCCCTATACTCTTTATACACAGACATTGGATTTGATATTGGTGTATCTACTATCCAATGTCCCGAAGATTGACGATGACAATCGGCACCTCCGCCAGATTTTTCTTCGGAAGAAGAGGATGAGAATGTCTGTGCATTATGATCAAATATGAGTATAGATGAGTGATAGGTACATACATATCTATATCATTGCAAAGAACTTGAATCACACTTACATATGCACGAATTTGACGAATTAGTACTGCACCAGGTTTAGCTGGTTGAACAGGAGGATGTGGCCCAAGTATCAGTGACTGTAGTAGGAGCAATTTGATGGCAAAGATACAAATTTGACAATGAGTGAATGATGAATGATTGTTGAGATGCAAAAAAACTTCAGACATGATGAATATCATCATAATATTAGCACATACCATTTCTATATCGATGTGTTTGCTTGTTGCTATGTGAGAGGTTACTGTTAGATTCTATATGTTACAACACCTTGACCGACTGCTAACTGCTAAGTGCTACTAGAGAGGGTCCTCATTAATGGCAATAGAGAAATATAGGTTACTAGCATTGACATACTACGATTTTGGCCAAGTATATATTTTATTCGAACATTCTATCTAGATATGAACCCTAAAATATCCATTTATAGTCAATTCTGAATATTAATGAATATATAATCGTTTAAAGCAGCTGCTATTGACAGCTGGTATCCTACCAAAGCAAAAAAGTAATATATCAACTCAAATGGCGGCATAACTAAACTCTAAACTGCAGAGGCTGATCGAAGAATATAGCAGCGGAGAACAGAACATAGTGTAGGATAGGGTGATATACTAGTAGTTATTCTAATCAGCGGTACCGAATCACATCGATACCATACAACAAAATGATGACAACATTAATACTGCTCTGCTGCTGCATGGTTGCTTTGATTGAAATACAAGTGAGTGCATTTACTACCCCGACATATCCAATACAGAAGGCTCCTCGAAGAATTAAGTCAACGCTTGTGCAAGCATCAAATAATGAAGATGATGATCGATCACGTCCCAATATAGTCAAAATAAATACACATGAACAATATGTCAAGTTCCTAGAAGAAGATGACCGAATTGCAGTCATCAAGTTTCATGCAAACTGGTGTAAATCATGTCAGCGTTTTGGTGTTAAGTATAAGCATTTAGCTTTTGAGGAAGGTGATCGTATCAATGGTGAAAAAGTTTATCATGATGGGAAGGCACGGTTTGCTGAGGTTGAATACAGCGCTAGTGCCAAGTTATGCAAATCACTAAAGGTTAAGCGCTTGCCAACAGTTCATATGTATAAAAAAGGCAAGGGTAAGATTGTGGATATGACAACAAAACCATCTCTCTTCCATCTTGTCGTTGAAGAACTTAATCGAGTGATTAACTTGGGAGATGATGTTACTCAAGTGAAGGAAGTGGAACTAAAGGGTGCTCTTCATAAGGCAGAGAAGAATGAAGAGGTAAAGATAGAGAAAGTGACAAGCAATGGCAACATGACAAACGCATCGTTTGATGTTGCGATGAAGGCAGGCTCGACACTAGTAAATGAAATTATGTCACTGTCAAAAGAGAAAGATCTTGGAAAGAATCAAACAAAGGCAAAGAATTGGTTTCACTTTATGGAATAGATAATCATAAGCTGTCTTGATATTTAGTTTTATGTACATCTAGCTTCTCTAATCATATTATCATCTAGCTCTATGGTTAATTGCAATTTGTACCTCGGTACAAATCCATCTCAGCAAAAAGCAAGGAATCCTGCAGATGTATTCCCCTTGTTTCCTCTACCTCTTAGGCTAGCAGCTTTTTGGATTGGATTGGTTTCAGTCTTCCGAATCTTTTCTTGCATACTACTTGTTAAGTTTACATCAACACCTCGCAAGCTTAACTTCTTTTGTAGCTGTGCTTTAGCTGGTTGAAATTCAAGTGCAGTTGATTTACTTCCGGTACTTGATGTGACACTATCATCTCTACCGCCGCTCCTAATAGAAAGATCATTGCAACTATCTAGTAATGCATCTTCTATTGCAATTACTCCACTAGATTGAATTGTTGATGGATTATAACGAACAAGATCTCCTTCTTCTTCCTCGGAATACACATCATTACTATTACACACTGGTATGACATCAGAGTCTTTTGGCAGCGCTTCCTCGGACTTTTTGACTGCTTGTTGGTCAGGGGTGTCTCTTCTAAAAGACAAGAAAGGAGCCTTTAGGATAGAATTTGATAAACCATCTTTACCAAATAACCATGATTTATGCCGAATGGGTTGTTGCTCCTGTTGTCCAGAATGTTTACTATCATACACTTGTTTAGATGGAGATTCAAGACCTGAAAGAGACTTGGATAGCCTTCTATTGGAGCGTCCTTTATTAACAGGAAATCCAACTTGTTCCTGTAACTGATGATTCTCAGCTCTAGCCTTCTTCAAATCTAATTCCAACCTGGCAATACGAAGACGTTGATAATCATCCTTCTCTTGATATTGTGCCAACTGAAGTTTCATATCAACGATACTATTCTCTAATTCATCCTTATCTTGTTGTATTTGATGAATCTCTCTTCTATATTGTTCATTCTCATCAATTATTGTATGATATGCTCCTAATTGTATCGATAGTCTTTTCGCCGATTCTACAAATTTCTTCTTTTCATTACTAGCTATTGACCTTCTAAGTTCCACTTGCTCATGTTGTGATAAAGTTTCTATACAATTATTATAATCAACCACGCCTCTATCGCGTTCATTATGTATTACGCATTCTGCAGAGTCTTCATCATTGTCTTCTTCAGTACTATTTCTATTATCTCGTACATGTGGAAAGTCTTTTTCTAGCCGTGCTTCGTGTACAGCAACTGGAGTTGTAGATTGTATAGCCTTTCTTGATTGTGAGTAATGCAAGTTTCTCGTAGCTGACTCCATTAGCTTGGCTGTTATATTTGTTGTTGTTGATCCCGAGTATGCTGTGCAATCATCTTCACTTTGTAAGAGTATTGATAGCTCTGCCTCCATAACATTGCAATCTTCAGAATCAATGGAATCTATTTCATCATTTAATCCGGGCATTATATAATAATTGTAATTCTATCTGTAATCTGTATGGCAGTTTACTCCTCAATATCGGTAAGATAATGTCCAGTACTAATCCTCAATATATCCCATAACTACTGACTTCGTATTCAAATATCACACCCTGATAGGTAGAAGATCACACGTACCTATGCATTATGCACGCAAGCAGTATACCTTAGGTATCTTGATGTCCCAGTTAGATATCAAAGACTCCCAATTAAATATAACAAACTCATTGGTGAGGACCATACCTTGTGTCGATTTTCAATACAATCGGCCTTTCATTAATGTACATTTAATGTATACCAATCTATATTAATCATTAAATCCGTCACAAATAATCCCTGTTCCCAAATAAATTGGTTGACTACAATCAAACGCAAACAGATAATACAAAACTTCAAAATAATATTTAACAAAGCGAAGTATATAGCTATAAATCCTATAATCCAATAATATGCCACCTTCATCCTCAACAACAAATAATAATAATGATGGTAACTCTGTTCGTGCAATAGCATGGGATTCATCATCCACCGCATCACTTGCAGTTGCACCTACCCCATCAACAACTAAAAATAACACAATCACAACAAAAAGTATCAAAGAGGATAATAATAGTGATGGTATGAATTTAGATGTATTCCTATCCCACGATGGTACGGGTATACCACCATTAGAGGTTGAATGTTTATTACGTTGTTTAGATGCACGTGATGAATATATTATGTCTAATACTACTAAAAACAACAATCGTAAGGGTGGAGTATCTGTGAAAGAATTATCAATGGAATATAGAGCTGCACTTTGTGAATGTTTAATGATGCTTCAGAAAAAAGAACAAGATAGTACTACTACTGAAGAGGAGGGGAATAATATTGAATTACTCAATTTGACGTATGCAATATCTCATTTGGCAGAAATCTTCTTATTACCATCAGTGGCTTCAGCATCTAATAACATTTCATCCTACCCAACTAATCAATCAAATGGTGGATTTTATGACAAGTCAGCAGCATTGACGAAAAGATTGGATGGTCCACCAGGTTCACTCACGGCTGATACCGTACGCTACCTTCGGTTACATCATACCAGTAAGGGTGGAGAGTCGTTAATGGATAATCCCGAGGTAATAACTATGTGTAATAGTGATCAACCAGAGTATTACAAGGGTAAACTATCAATTAGTGGGCCGTATGAGTATCCTTATTGGAATTTAGTATTGCAATTTGTAATTACCGGTGAATTGTCAAAAGCATGGACTTTATTATCGTATCATTCGGGTTGTAGGTATGCCGAAGAGGAGGCTATTAATGCTGACACTGAGTTATCAGAGCTAGGCGAGGGCTTTGCCGCTTTACGATCTCTTCTTATGGCTGCACCACTCCCTGGTGGACGAGGGGATATGTATAGTGATGATGCTGGACTAGATGATTATTTGGAAGAGGAATTATTGGAAAAGGCAGAAGATGAGGGGATTAATTATGAAGATGGTGAAGAGAAAGATATTGAAGATCCCGGAGACATTAACACGATTCTTGTAAATGGAATCCCCCAAAATGCATATTTGTTATGGGAGATGCTACCTCGACATGCTGACAAACTTCGTACATTACGGTACCGCCGTGACCTTCGGCGGTGTGGCAAGTCTGATGCCATTGCAGGAGGAAATCTTGAGTCGCCAACAATGCCTGAACTCTTTACAGTTAATGCTGCAGTAAGTGCGTATCACAAATGGCAAGAAACTCTCCGCATGACTGCATTTCCCTCTAATGGTGATGAGGGTGTTATGAGTGTTTTATTCCAAAGATTTCCTGCGTTAGGAGAGATACTTTCAATCTTACTTGGTGGTTCATTACCTCCATCAATATCAAATGGGCTAAGTTGGAGTGAAGTGCTATTATTGGAATTGCTATATAATCGTCCCAACATCTCGCCAGATGATATCGTTGTTCGTGCTGCAAATGCAATGTCTAAAGGGAATGACAAGAAGAGTCCAATGGAAGAAATCATACTGAATATTATGAAGGGAAATTCTGGGCAAGTTATTGACACAACATTTTCGATGTGTGGAGGTTCTTCTGGTGCGGCTTTGCCAGCAACTATGACTTCGTTATTATGTAACCTCCTCGTTGATGCAGGGTGTATTATATCTCAACAAGATTCGTCTCAGCCCGATATTCAAACTGAGCTTCTATTGTTGGCATCTGAAGCGATCGTATCATCCTTTTCGGTTCAAGAACAGTGTGATGTCGGCGTTAGGACAATGGTTCGTTTATTGCTCCCTCATGCACCTCCAAAACGATCATCGTCATCAGGAGAATTTGTCTATGAGCCTCGTATCTCTGCCATGATTGGAGAAGTATTGTCTCGTCGCTCTCCTTCGTCAGATGTCGAGGCTCGTGATCTCCTTAATCTCTGCGAACATACAATTCAAATTGGTTCCATCACTATTGCCGACGCTTGTGAATCACTTGCATTCAACAGGGCGTTGCATCATAAATCCAAACGAAATCTTACTGGTGAAGTACACTGGTTACTTCGTGGAATGGAGATTGAAACATGTTGGCTTCCAACTGATCGTCAACGAAAGTTGGGATTTGCATGCCGTCGTCAGTTTGATTTGTTATGTGAACAATCTGCAAATGATTTGATTTCAATTCTATCTACTGCTGCTATTACAAGTTTTACTAGTGAAGGGTTGACGGAGAAGCAGGAACACCAGTTGTTGACGGCTCTAGTTGCAGCTGAATCCGTGCTGGAAGGTATTTTGAAAGATACAGTAACATCTGAACTCCTAAATGGTCATGAAGAGTCAAATTTGCTCAAAGATGCAGTCTCAATCGCTCAGGCCTCAGCTAAAGGTGATACTATTCGAGTGGCGGATAGTATTGTTCATTGCTTGGAGGAGCGATGTTCAGAAGGAGTAGTATCGACACTTGCTAATCCCAACGTGTACATGGACTTATTACACATTGCGTTTTCGATCATTGTCAAGGAAGAAGGAAATGAAAAGCAGGAGTGCTCATTCAACATTCATGGAATGCACATCCTAATGGCTCGTTTGACTCAGGTATTATCTTGGGAGAAGGAGTGGTCCGAAGCAAAAGAGAGTTACATGAAGTCAATGAAGCTAGCCTTTTGCAAAGCATTGATGCGCATCATATCCACAGCAGAGCCGAGAGCGGAGCAACACAAGACATCATTCGGGGAAGTTTCACTCGACACTGAGTTGGAGCTTATGCTAAATCCATGTATCTAGATGAGTTGGTGGTATAAAGTAAAGCTAGTTACATTAAGTCATACAATCTCTCAAGCTCTCTCTTTGCTTTTGTGGATTGATCGGCCTGTATCCATTCTTTAGTTGCTTTGACCGCCTCGTTTATATTTCCTTTTGCCTCGTGTGCTCTTGATAGTTTGCACCATGCCTTCCCTTCTTGAGGGTTAATTTGTGTTGATAGTTTGGCATCTTTGATTGCATCCTCAATATTATCCAAGTCTAATCTAGCATCTGCTCTAAGATATAAAGCATGTGCACGGGCGAAAGATTTGCCTTCTTCTTCTGATAAGGCTTCGATTGCTGCAGTTAGTATTTTCTCCTTCTTTGATGGTGATGTGACTACCATAGTATATGTGATTGCAGAAGTTTAGTTGTCATGTATTTCTTATGAATGAGACTATCTCTACCTCAGAGTATGGTATCAACTCACCTTTTTCTGCATCATGGATCGATGTTGCTGACACCAAGAGGTTTATTGGATACTCTTCTCCTGACACTACCTCTAGAACCGCCGATGCAGTTGTTGGGCTATCTACACCAAAGTATAACTTTTCCTCGTTGTTATTTTTTCCCACTGCTAGAACATTTGGCCCTTTACCACTTCATTAAAATGATAGATATTATAAGATGTATGATGAGAGATGAGAATCATGTTATAATAATACCTTGAGATAAGTAAACTCACCATTGTGATAGGCAACCAGAACTTTCAATGACAACATCCGACTCTTTAGTAGATGGTATCAGATCCCGAAATGTATTAAGAAGCCTATGGTAAGTGATAGAGTTAGAGCATGACGATGTATTCAGATGATGGAAAAGATATGATATGATACAGATTGAGAAAAAGACAAAAGTTCTGCAACTTACAGGTCTCCCCCGCCCTGTTTACAACAATCTTTATTATGACATATCTTTATTGTGAATGCATTTACGGAAGCAAGCAGCAATGATGCTATTACGAGGAGGTATTTATAGGAGGCCATTGCTATTGTGAGGCAGGAGAGGGAGGTCCAGCCAAAGAAAAAGAAAAGGATACCGACCGCAAAATCATGAATCAATGGGTAATGTAAGTAAGATTCTGTTATATTCAAGTTATTGCAACTTAAGTTCATTTGTTTAAGATTGGTAACTATGCTATCCTACATTTGATGTATTATTTGAACATGAAGTCCTTGTACTTTTGAACCTCATCCTTACTACCAAAGCAAACTCCCAATCGTCTATCTAAATCATCAACAACGAGATCCAATACTGACGTGTCTTCAAATTCATGAGTCGTTAATCCTCCTGCACATTCCACTAACAAGCCCATTGCAGCAACCTCGTATAACAGCCGTAACTTTGCTTTTGCCTTGTCCGACGAAACATTACTGAATACTCCTCCTGATTTAGCAAACATGTGATATACATCAGGTACCATCCCTCCAGTATATCTCAATGTGTAGCGTTCCTGTATCCAATGTTTCACGAGAGCATCATACTTTGGATTGTCGTTAGTAGCTCGTAGATTTCCTGGCGCAAATACCTTCTTTGCATCTTTAAGGATAACATCCTCACGTGATACCTCCCAATGTGAACGATCTTTTACCAATGTTACTTCAAATGTAATATCACCTTGACCGTCACTTCTGCTTTTCGATGGTAGAGCAATAATTAATGTAGTTCTTGGTCCATACAATGAAACAACCGATGCCACTTGTTCTCTTCCTTTCCTGCCCAGCAATCCCTTTCCTGGCCAAATTCCAAAGATTGAACCAACTGAGAAATTGGCATCAATAATAGATGAACCATCCAATGGGTCAAAACCAACTGAATACCATGGACCATCCTCATCTTCTTTCTTAATAGTTGATGGACTAACAATAGTTTCTTCAGGAGTTTCTTCACTAGCAGCAGTGTGAAATACTCCAGCATCTTTAATAGAACGAAATACGGCATTATCACAATCAATATCCAAATGTAACTGATCATCACCTGATGAATTCTGTGTTCCAGCATAGGAGTGATCGACATAGTTTTGAAGAAGGGCTGCAATATGTGTTGTGGCTAGAGAATATAACATATCAAAAGTACATGTTCATATCATGCATATCGTAAAGTATGTGAGATCATAATTGTATAATTGTATCTCAATAACCATAATCCGGCATGTATGAAATATATCTTACCTTCTCCCAAAGATACAATAGCAGTAATTAAATTAACCTCTTGTACTCCCTTGGAAATTAATATCTCTGTCAAACTTTCATCTCTTGAGACAGCCTTCCCATCTACATCAATTTTATCATAAGAGTGATCGTTACATTTATCTCCTGTTCCAGTATTAATACCTGTATTTGTGTTGAAGGTAATATTATATTTATGATAGTTAGTACAATGGTAGTAGATACATTAGCCATCAATTCTACACTCTCATAAATTATAATTTAGATTGATGCATATGATATGCACAAATTGGAAAATAAATTAACATACCATGTTGAGGTGGTTCATTAGACTCTCGTCGTCCTGATACATGTTGGCATTGTGGTGTATCACTCATTATTGCAAGTCTCGCCGATTCAACGCAATATGTGTGGATAGAGATTAGGGTGAAAGTTAGGCGAGAGCTTAGAGATTGGGATGCACTAAGTGCTCCTTAATTTTCCCCTTGTGTTTGCATTGCTTAACATATTATTTGGCTTAGGCGGCGGGCTGCTATTGATTGTTTGACGGCTCATATTGAGGAGGTTGCCATTGTGCTATCACCAAATCCAATACACCAAATGAATCTGAGGTTATATAGGCTCCATTGATACATCAGGTTTGGCTGTAGTCAATATACAAGGTGGTTTAATAATCACTCAAAAAGATAGAGTTATCTACAATACATATTTTATTATCTATTAAGGCTGGTTGCAATACAAGTAGTATACACGATACCATGTTGTCGTCACCATCATTAAATACGAACTGGATGCAAACAAAGCTATCATTGCATATACTATGTTTCATCCTCTTATGCATAATTCCAACACAAAGTAGTATTGCAAACAAAATGAATGAAGTACGATCATTATCATTATTCTCTTCATCTACAAGAGCTACCAATCAGAAATGGGAGAATTCAACAGACGGAAGATGTCACCTTAATGCTGCCACTGCAGCTGTTCAAAAGACAATCTCTGGTCGGGGTATTGTGTTTGCTATTCAATCAAATGTTGAGAATCTAGAAGGACTTACAGTCACTTCATTTGGAATTCATGTTGATAGAAATGCAGTAAACGAGGGAGGTCTTGGGTTTGAAGTATATGCTCTGAAAGATGACAGACCTGAGGGAAATGGATATTATGCCAATCCAATTAGGAATGAGAACAATACAGGAGAAATAGTTGGAACACCAGCATATGACTACCGTGGATATTTAGAAAATTGGGATCTGATTAGCAAGGGTGTTATATATGAAGAGAACTTACAACAAAGTATTACAACATTGGAGATACGTGATAATGATTACTATCAAATGTCATTTGAAACCTTTAATAGTACAAAAGTACCCGGCAGTGGAGGGATTAGAAGCTTCTACATTACAACATTGAATCAAGGATTCATCTACTCAGATCCATGTCCAGTCGAGATACAGTCGTGTGATGTCCCTTTAATCGTCAACGATGTTATGGATATGCGAACAAAAAGTATTGATGGTCCAATCATATTAGTTGGAGAGGGTATAGTGAGTTATCCTATGCCAGACAGCGCGTTATTCTATACCTCAAAATCATTTGTGGGTGATGTGTATTATGAAATGGAGTGTCCAACTGCAGCACCTAGTCAGTCTACAAGTCCAAGTGCTAGTCCTACTTTTCCATTGACTGGTGTTCCATCGTTTGTTCCAACGGTAACATCAGCACCATCTGAAGCACCCTCTGTTGTTGCGAGCGAGGTTCCGTCAATTCAGCCTACAATAACACCTACAGTATATACTGAGCAGATTTCTGACGGTCTGTTGCTCACAATCCTAATGGTTTGTTTTCCAGGAGAGACTCCTCCTCAAGAGGATATCGATGCGGTAGCCGGAGCTGTGATACAATCATCTGTGGAAGCTGCACGAGCGTCGGGAGTAACAGACGTGAATGCCACAGTTGTCGGTACCTCGTGTAGTGCCGCAAGTCGTCGTCTCTCCAATATGCCAAGTAGTAATATATGGGAGCAAGCTTTCGGACTCCACCGCAAGCTACCAACGGGCTCTAGTTCTATTGACTTTTCGGTTGTAATCACTGGAGAGTACAAGCCACCGCTTCGTCCAGGTGAGTTGTATATCATTCTCTCCGTCTCTTCGTCTTCACTTTGACCTGGCGAGCTAATTGTTATATATTTCATTTGCTTCTTTCTAATCGTGTACCTTTACACAAAATGAAGATGGTGCAGCCGAGCCTGAAAGACCCGATCTTGGGGCTCTAACTGAAGATAGTATCAACAGTGACCCTGAAACTTTTGTTAAGGATCTTCAAGCAAGAGCAGGAGCGGACTCTGAGTTTGCCAGTGTTGAATCTGACGGCTTGGCGGTCGAGACTTTTGAGGTTCCAGACAATGTAGATCTTGATGATCTTGCTGACATTGAAATTGTTGCAACACGATCACCAACAAGACAGCCCACACCTTCGCCGACTGTCGAATCAAACTCCAATGTTCTTGTTATATGTATAGTTATCACAGCCGGTATAATTGTGCTGCTATCAGCCTTCTTATTCTTCAGGCATGGTGAAAGGAAAGCATCGAAGAGGAGGAGAAAGAAGATGGAGGAGAAGGAGCGTAGGAGAATGGAAAAGAAGGCAAATAAGTACTTGGAGAGCAAGTATCAAGCATCATACCCGGGTTACTATCCTAATCCATCTGGGCCGGGCTTTTATGGTAATCATCCTCCACAAGGATACCCTTATCCACCACAACAACAAGGATATCCACCTCCGCCACACTCATATCAAGATAGAATGAAGGAGAAAGAAGAAAGGAATGCTCATTTTGTGGATCTGTTAGGGAGTCAGCAGGCAAGCAGTGTGAGATGGAAAGAGAATGACATACTTGATCAGTAGTAGTTGAACAGGAGTTGTTGTAAATAAATGTACATTAATTGTTCAATAGTAAGTGAGAATATCAGCTTTCCAATATGTAGTGTATCAATCAAATTCTTAATGATCAGTTTTAATGGAATGGCTCCTTCTATCTTTTGGAAAGGATTGGATGCCCTTTTACAAAAATAGTCTGTCACCAGGGTCTTACCTAAACTTTTATAGGTCAAACCTAACTTCTGATAACTTCTCCCCTGCTCCTTCTCTCGACTCCTCTATCTCCACAGGCGAGGCTAGTCTATCCTCTACTACCGGCCATCGTGCTCCCTGATTCACATTACTTGCACAAATTGCAAGTGAGATGTGGATCCGAGAGAGCGCGTATCCTTACTTGCTAATCAAGATACCTTTCAAGTAATAATGACACAGGGCCATAACCACCTGAATACTGAAAAGAGGAAACTAAAACATTGCTCGTACAAAGAACTAGGGCTACCATTGACTTGGACCCATTAAAACTGTACCCTGCGCCCAGGGAGTCCTTTCAGACTCGGTATCCATCACACTTACTATCACATGACCAACACCAAAAGAGGATAGACCACTCTTTGAAGCCTCGCGGCAGCCCCAAAACCACTCTGAGGAAGATAGAACATCGAAGCTTGTAGCTGCTACACCGCAATCAATGGTAAACACTTATTATTGTATTGGAGGAGGTGTGAGGTGATTGGTATCCTTTGCCTAGAAAACATACAAGCTATAAGTAGCATGCATACCTACCTTGCTTAGCTGTCGCCATTACAATAAAAGATAACTATCGGCGGTGGATTATAGGCAGGGGATCAAAAGAAGTCTTCTGCCAAAGATACTCATGAAATAATAAATGACATGTTTACTACTCATCATTTTCACTCTCATTAACATCACTACATCCTTTATATTGTCGAGTAATTCACAATATAGAACCAACAATATAAACACTGAACTCTACACAATAGTCAGTATGGAAGAGACTGAGCAGCTGCAAACTTCTGAGTCACAATTGGCATCTTCAATATTGATGGATGCACTGCAAAGTATTGAAGATCAAAAACAAAGACCTACAGTAATACAACAAGCAATAAACATTCTAAATAATCTGGAATACCAAGCAAACACATTTTCAATTGAAGAAGAATCAACAGACAATGTTGTGAAAGATATGAAAGATGATGCTGACACTGCTGACAACAATGATATCAATGATATCAATTCCAATATTAGTAAATTGACATTTACTGCAATATCTACACTACATTCTCTACACATGTTGGTTCATCGGGTGCATGTATCTAAATACCCAAAACCATCGAGAAAGAAGAAGGGTTCGTCAGGGGTTGTTTGGAAAACCCTTGCTTCTTTGGTTGACTCTACACTTGGCAAGGAAAATGCTTCAATAGGTAGTACTGTAGCTGTGTTAGCAATGGGGGTTGTATTGTCTATAGTTTCGTTTGATGATGATACTTCAATCACTAAGATGATAACTAGTGCTACTATATTACCCAATAGTGATAAAGGGTCTGATGCAAGCAAACGAGAAGAGGACACTAGTACGAAGGAAGAAGCTGTTAATACAAATTCATCTCATTTAGTAGCTCGAGCAGTAGTGCTAGAATTGCTTCAACAGTATACACAATCTGCTAAAGTGAATAAGACGAGTAGTACAACTATTGACTTGTCGATTGTGGCAAAGATTGAAAGTGGCTTTGCGGTTGGTCGCAAGTGTAGATATCATGACAAAGAACTATCACAAGCGGTTGGTGATTTATTGTGCAATCAAGTGCTTGGTGTCTCAGGGAATACTGATGACAGTGATGTTTCAACAACGACAATCTCTAAAGACATCTTAACTCCAACATTATCCCTGGTCTCAAATATCAGACCTTGGCAATATCAAACAATGAACATAAGTATTGAAAAGTTGATTACAATTGCCGGAGAGCTTGATCTTTGGCTCTCAGCAGAGTTACTTTGTGATGCGGCAATTGAATCGGTACGTCTTGTAGTTGTTCCGAAACAAGAGGAGACTATTGCTCATCTTGCAACAGGTGCACTTGTTGACTGTACTTTAGATTATCGTCTATATAGGAGAGCTGATTCATTTGCTTCTAAATACTATTCATGGGTAGGGCGTGAAAGATACGCTGAAAGCAGATATCTTCATGCTCTTGACACAATTACAAAGTTGGTAAAGAAAAGGCAAGTTCCAATAATTGACAAACAGATTGAAAGGGTAGATTCTATGGTACAGAAAGTTAGTAAAGATTTGCCATCTGCTACCACTACTAGTGGAGAGAACCAAGGTAAGAGAATCCGTGAAGATGATATTGCTATAGATACAATGAGTGAAAGTATTAGAGAGTTTAGTATTAGAAAGTTACGAGCATCCAATAATCATTCGGCTGCAGCACGGCTAGCAAAACTGTGGGATATGGAATATAATACAGATCCATTGATGATGCAAGCGGAATTACAAAAAAGGAGAGAAACTTATCTACAGTGGAGTGATCGTGGTTGTCCTGGAGAGCTCCAACCGTTGCCTGAAGTCATTTCTGAACCGAGTGTACTGTTAGATCAGTACAAACTCCTTATAGACGATGACAAGACAGTAATTGGTTTTGATTGCGAGTGGGCTGATGGAATAAGTCATGTTGCTCTGTTGCAATTGTCAAGTACGACAAAAACACTGCTACTTGATATACCGGCGTTAACAACGACTAAAGAAGGTTGTAATGCGCTGCAATCGACTGTGGGAAGGCTATTCTCACATTCATCAGGAGTCCATGTGATAGGCTTCGGTTGTAAAGATGATATTAAGAGAATGAGAGCTAGCCCTTGTGTGAACGACAACCATTGGTTTCCTCAACAAAAAGACTTGCATATAAAAGATTTGCGTATCTTAATTGCAGAGCATTCCGATGGTAGTCAAATGAAGCACTTTGGATTATCAAGAGCATGTGAGTTTTTCCTGGGAAAGCAATTAGACAAGGCAGAGCAATGTAGTGATTGGTTAGCTCGGCCATTGTCTCCGGAACAACGTGAATATGCATCTCTCGACGCTTGGGCATGTGCTAAGATATATACAGTTTTGCAGCAGAAGTTGAACAGGCTGTAGTAGCAACTATAATAGTACACAATATACATACAGTTGCTGACACCTCAGATAGCTCTTTCTAGTATACAGTCTATTCACTTCTCACTTCCTTACATAAAAATACATAAATCTCAACGCCTACATGGCCACTAACAGACTCATCAATAGTGGCTTGGCTAATCTCGGTTGTCCAGTAACACTACTAGCGGGTAACCCCTTCAACTCTTCATTCATCTCTCGCTCGGTTGCCTTTGCGATACTAACTAACATACCTGGATATCGTGCCATCATGGGTCGATTTGAGTGTTCCATCGCTAGACGTTCCAGTGCTAATATACTGGCATCGCGAGTGACCACGCCGGCCTTACCAGCGAGGGAGGCCCCATGAACTAATGCCGAGAGTATATGCTTATTGCAGATCAATTTATGATTGAGAGGATCATTTGCTAAATGTGCAATAGCCTTAGTTGCATTCTCACAATCCTTGTATGCAGACTTTTCGTTATCAATGACATTATCCTTGGTGCGTAGACATAGTTGTGCGAGTGTTTCGAGTAAGTGAGGATGGTTGGCCATACTTGTGCGATTTTCCTCAGCTCGGGTCTTGACTCGGAACATGGCTGATACAATACCGTCGGCAACGGTACACTGTGATGACGTTATCAGAGCATCAAGCAGTGTATCCCAACAAGACATCTTGACAGTGATACTGTTTGCAAGTTTGGTCAATGCCAACGTGGCACGTTGTCGTACATCCTTATTCTTGTCGGATACAGATGCTTGTGCCAAAACTTTGAGTAGACCAGTGTGGTTAGCCAACTTTTCAGCTGTCTCATCACATGCCAAGTTCGTCAAGGCCCCTGCTGATCGACGGCGTGTCTTATCGTTCGGATCAGAACTAGTACACTTCTTAAGTGCCTCAATAACCACACCATTACCATATGAGACTAGCTGCATACGATTCTCCTTCTCGAATGCTATATTCTGAAGACCAGACACGGCGTACTCGCGAGTTTCAACCTTATCTTCAACAACTGCGAGCTTGACTAATGTTGCCAACACTTTATCCATACGTGCCATGGCAACTTGATTCGCTGGACAACTCGACAAGTCCATTAGTACCGCCGAGGCATATTCTCGTGCACTCTCGGCCTTGTCTAATGTAGCAACCTTCATTGTAGCTTCCATTAATGTTGATCTTTCAAATATAGTAACCTTGTTGCCTTCTGAATTGGCAAGATTGGCTAACAGTCTCATGCGTAATATGCGATTTTCCATAGAGAGTGGTAGTGTAGCTACACGATCAAGTGCAGCCAACATACCCGGATGACCAACGAGTGGTACACGCAATTCTGATATTCGTGTCATGTGTAATAATATCCTTGATATATGACCAATAGTCGCCTCGGAATTAATTACCTTCCGTCCCTTCTCACATCGTTCAAGTAGTCGTAGTAGTAAGGGAACTAATGCAGCACCAACATCCTGATAGGAAATAATAACAGCCTCCCGTTCTGCTCTATATACCATTTCTAATGCATAACATATTGAGCATATCTCATCTTCATGATCACTCATACTAAGTACCAAGCATAGCACATTTGCTGCACCCAAGTATAATTCGGCATTATGCTGCAATTCGTTATCATGATCAAATTCAATACATGCACGTTCAATTGCTGAATGTCGTTTATCTGGTCCAATTGCCTTGTTTAGTTCATCTACTACACGTCGAACTGGTGTATACTTTGGATCCTTGGCATATTCCTTTCGTTTACGTTTGGCAATACCCTTTTGTTTAACATTATCATGTAATGCTTTGTCTACACCGTGTTTATTTGTTGTCGTGATTTGCTGTTGTTGATCACCACTAACACTTGCAACAAATCGTGGCCCCGATGAATTGGAAGCAACACTACTAACATCGCCGAATCCTCCAAAATTACCAGTTAGACCATTGACAACACTACTAGGAGTACTAACAAATCTTCCACTCATACCTTGACTACTACCATGTTGTGGCGTTCCCCATCGTTCACTACCATTGGAACCAAACGTTGCATGACTTGCATGCGTTGCATTATCATCCATATATTGTTCAGACCCACCACCACCACCAATGGTCAATCCTCCTCCAATCTGCTGCTGCTGAGCCGAATGTTGTGAATCGTATGATAAGTTTCTTCTATGATGTCGTGTTGGTGTACGTTGCTGCTGCTGCTGTTGTGTTGGAGTTAATAAACGTTGTGTGTTACTACCGTGTGAACTATTACTTGCTACCGTGTTGTTATCATTATTATCTGCTCTACGAGAGGGTGTACGTGGTATACCTGGTCTGTAATCTGAGTTGAAGTTATTGGTAGCAGTAGTAGTACTGCGTATTTTGGGTGTTAGATTCACAGTTTGTCGTTGTGTAGATGGTGGTGTGGGTGGTGCAGTCATTCTCCTTCCTGGACTTTGTGGAATAGTTAGATTGTTACTATTGCTATTCTTACCGATTGAAGAAGATGCTCCACTACTCCTTGTAGTTCCACTTCCAACACTTTCACCACCGCCGCCGCCGCCATTGGTAACAACTGATCCTGTGGAACCACTTTTGCTATGCAAACTTAAACTTGCTGCCCCTTCTACACTATTATTGCTACTACCATTCTGCTGTTGTGACAAATGTACTGGAAAGGCGCCACTTCTATCAGAAACTCGGACCATATTATCGTTAGTATTGTCAGAACTAATGGATGGACTGCGTATTTCTTCTACTGCAGTGGTTATTTTGGATATTATACCACGTCTTTGTTGCTTTGATGGTGTGATTGATTTGGCCCCTGGAGACTTATTACTACCTCCACGTACTATACTGCTACTACTGGCAGTTGAATAGGATGTTGCAGTAACTGCTGTATTAATTGTTGATTTTGATGATATACTTTTTGATGAGCTTGATTGCCTTGCCATAGTGTCAACTTCCTTATCGTTATCGATTTTGATAGTTTACTGCAATCAACTACTATTATTGTTCTAATCTCTTAGAATTATGAGCTGCCGCTGTCAAGGCTATCAATCTTGGAAATTTTGCATAGGGGGACTCGAGACCATATACTGTACATCAATACACACACTGTTTCAATACCTAAACAATAAGAAGTTGGCACATACTCAACGCGGCCATCATGTTGATTGATACAAAATAACGGTAAGAATCATCCACTTCGCAGGATACCGGAAAGGTGAGGTCTTAGAGTCTTGCTTGCTTCATGCAGCCGACTCAGATGAGACAATACACTTGTTTTAGATATATATTCTAAAGTAACTTTCAACGCATAATTTATCTTATACACCAACAACATTGACATTCAACACATACTACTATCTCTCAATATGATAGACTTCTCTCCATTTCTCCAGTGTGACAAAGAAGTAGCACGCATTCAATTTACTCTCATCCTCAATTAAAAGCAACCTTCATCCGGGCAATTCGGACCACATCTTGTGTAATTATCCAACATAGGTTCGAGCCAGTTCTCTCCTATAGTCGAGTTGTACCGAGCCATATCACTGTAAAAAAAGTAGACGGAAAAGAGTGTATCAAAAGTGAGTTTGCAAAACAGTTTCACATAACGAATATACTCAGCAGACCGACAACCAACTCAAGAAGACACTTACCAATTGCCTGCTCTTGCATATCGACATACTTGTACTCTGCAAACTCCATTTCGGAATGGCTTTACACTCTCTCCACATCCCATGTACATACCAGCCCTCCAAAGAGCTTGCGTCAAGTGCCCATTGCTAGGATATGGGAGGCCAATCTCAAAGTCTACCCAACGACCAACAATCTTATCAGGATCGTACAATTGTCCCCAACTTTCAGGAACTCCTGAATTCTTTGCCAAATTCTCTCCATGCGGGACAAAATCTTCATGCTCGATCCCAACAATACCACATGACCATAACAATTCTTCAGCCCACGCCTTACTAGCTGCTGCCAAGGATGGTGCATGAACTAAAGGTACATATGTCAAATTGTACATTTCATGCCATTCCTTCCGCCGTCTATTGTGTGCCTCTAAATATGCATGATCACGTTCTGTCATCATACCCTCGTTTTCAAACCCTAACAATATCGTTTCGGTGACATTAGCATTAAAACTCCCACCGTTCAATACTATCCTATCATCTAACTTGACACGAAAGAACCCTTCACCGTATCTACAACAGAATCCATCTCCATAGGCATCGTAGATGATGAATGTATATGCACCATGTGGTAAACATTTCTCCTGTTCTTTATATTCATACTTGGCAAAGGTGGCTGGTTGATGCATGGCACGGGTACCATCTGGATAGAGGAATTCCCAACTTGTATCATCGGAAAACTTATCAGCATTAACTTCAATCTTAACTTTCACATCCCCACCATAACATCCATTGGCGGCATTAAACACATCTAGACCAGGTGTAGGTTTAGATGTTGGTGGTTGGGTTGGGATTGGGGTTGGTGATTTCTATAAGTGAAGTAGACAGGATAATATGAGATTGTTGCAAAAAACATGAGCACACATCATATATGAAACAAGTACTCACCGTAGGCTTTAATGAAGGACTTAAAGATGGTTCTCCAGTCGTAGGGCGTGCAGTCGTTGGACCTGAAAACACCGTCGGTGCCCATGTAGGTTTCTTCGTGGGTGTTTCTGGAGCAACGTCATCCACTACAGGACAACTTGGAATACGACAATATTCCCACTCAACATCCGGATTCGTAGTCATACACCATGGCCACTCACCAGTGGGTGATCGACAATAATTGTGAGCAAAGCCGTTATTATCTAAATTACCATTTGGATATGCCTCGGGTGTATATTTATGTGCATGTGGAGTTTGACTATCCCATGGTTGGCATGTATATCCAGACTCTGTTTCAGCTATTGTTCCCTGATAATCTTCCTGCATTACATTATCACATCCACAAACACTTGGATTCGGTACGCATTTCTTCTTCGTTGGTACTACAACCGCTGGTTCGGCAGTATAGGACGATTCAATTGTAAATGTATGTTCAATATAATCATTAAATGTTTTTTCAAAATTGGATGAATAGACGATGATATTATCAATGAGATATTCATATGCCCCATTGCCATTACGACAACACATGCCATCACCAAAGTTATCTTCCATTGCTAATGTATATGTTGAACCGATAGTTAAACAATATGAGAAGGAGTAGAGGGTAATGTCTCCATATTGAACACCTGGGGGTGGACCTGAACCTATTAACTCGTTATTACTATTGTCCTTTATGAACCAAGATGTTTCTTTACCAAACGAGTCGGTTTGAAAGTTCAGTACAAATAGTTTTTCAGTACTTTCATTACATTCTCCTGTTGAGAGGTTACGATATGTTGGATGTACATTGTTATTCTTGTTGTTGGTATGATATTTCGCATGTAAATCTCGATGAGGTGTTTGTGGTCTTCTTTTTGTTGGTGGTAGAACCCCGCCCTCTTCTCTTCGTCTTCTATTGTCCTCGGCTGTTGCAGAGCAGGATATTAATGCTAGCGCCGCTATTAACCATCTACGGTCTATCATGTTATATGGTTTGTAGTACGTCTCTACCGACTTCATTGTGCAAAGCAATAAGCAATAAGCCTTGCTAAATTGAGCTTAGGGTCCGCAAGAATTTTTCAACCTTCCACGTGGAATATATTGGCCAATTTTCTTAGGGACTTCTTAGTAAAAATTTGATTTGCATCTTCTGTGAGTAGTAGTTTGATATTGAGATAATCAAAGGTAACAATACTGTTTCTAACCCATTTTTGCATGTAGAATCCATTTTTGATATCTATTTGGGG
>Ga0214481_100279_pt1 | contig 27619 bp, 27 predicted proteins | sample M1_20Mar14CPVII9_4_FD_165057 | JGI IMG/M metagenome (GOLD analysis project Ga0214481, IMG submission 165057) | Marine eukaryotic communities from Monterey Bay, California, United States - M1_20Mar14CPVII9sort6BwellG10 | ecosystem: Environmental > Aquatic > Marine > Unclassified | place: USA...
AGATGAGAGCAGAAGTTGCTTTTGAGATTAGAAAGGTTAGCACCTAATAATATTAGTAACATTACCTTGGCAAGCACAGATAGGATACCGCCCAGAAAGTGCACGTAAAAAGCCAGTGATGAAACGATACTCTGGCGGTACGCAGCGGTGCCCGTTTCTTGCCTGAGTCATATAAGGTCTATCCGTGGTATTTGTATGTATGCACCTCCACTGTGTAATATTTTTTAGCGTATCTTTTTCCCTCTATTTTGGTATCCAAACCATCATCACATTTTTCTTCTTCAACTCTCATCATTTTGCTTGCTCATAAATATCTTCCTCTATCGTCATCCATCATATCATCATTAGTACGCACTACAATAATATAATAATAATGGTCCGCTTTATCCCATTCGTAGTAGCTGCTGCCTACATGGCAACAGAAATATCAGCATTTGCACCAACTCCAACACAAATCCGTACTCAAAGATTAATCACACCTAATAATGATAAAAGTATTGCAAATACAAACAGTTACAACAACTCACCAACATCCCTTGCAGAAATGTTAACACAAACTGAACTACCAGAAAAGTTATACAATCCAAAGAAAGATAAAGAAATTGCCAAGGTATTGGGAGGATCAAAGATTGGTACACGACGTCTAACAGTTGTAACCGGAGCATCCTCCGGTCTAGGATTAAACTGTGCAGCAACATTAGCAAAGAGTGGACGACACTTTGTGGTAATGGCAGTACGTGACGTCGAAAAAGGTAAACGCGTAGCCAAAGAATTTGGTATGCCAGATGATTCATACGTTGTTATGAAATTAGAATTAGGTTCATTACAATCAGTACGTGACTTTGTATTCAACTTGAAAGCATTTAAGAGTGCCCGACCGGTTAATAACTTGATTTGTAATGCAGCAGTTTACCGTCCTACTGATCCTGAACCTGCATTTACTGATGATGGATTTGAACAGAGTATGGGTATTAATCACTTTGGACATTTCCTATTAGCGAATTTGTTAGTTGATGATATGAGTAAGGCTAAGGATGCTAGGATGTGTATTGTTGGTAGTATTACTGGTAATACTAATACTGTTGGTGAGTTAGTTGGAAGAGTGCGGTTTTAATATTAAAGGATTGAAATACATGTATTGACAATATCTCAAACTTTTCTTCTTTCTCACCAATAACAGGCGGTGGACTTGTCTATCCCCGAGCAGATCTTGGAAACCTACAAGGCTTTGAGGAAGGTGCAAAGGAACCCGTTTCAATGGCAGACGGTAAACCATTCTTCGGTGCCAAAGCCTACAAAGATTCTAAGGTTTGTAACATGATGACTGTATCTGAATTACATCGTAGATATCACGATAGTACGGGTATTTCATTCAGTAGTATGTATCCCGGATGTATCGCTGAGACACAATTGTTTAGGGAGAAGAGGCCATGGTTCCGTAAGGTAGGTTAATGTGTGATGTATAATTGTTTGGTTTCTTTTTATCTTCTTTTTCTCACTTGGTATCAATTATTTGTATAGGCATTCCCATGGTTCATGAAATATGTAACTGGAGGATACGTTGGCATGGAAGAGGCAGGTGAACGTTTAGCACAGGTTGTAGATGATCCTCAATGTGCCAACAAATCTGATGTTTACTGGTCATGGAATGGAGGTGCACAGCAGGTAGGCCGATGGAGTGCAGATGGAAAGCCCACGGGAGCCGGAGGATCAGGTGGTGAAATCTTTGAGAATGAACAATCAGATGCCGTACGAGATGCTGCTACTGCAAAGAAGATGTGGGATTTATCTGTTAAAGTTTGCGATATGGCAGAAAAAGACCTTCCAAAAGCTGCTATGGCTCCATAGACGATAAATGGCAAAGTACATAAAAAGTATGAACATGGTAGATAGAGAGTTGTTATGCTGCGGAGGGCACTTAAGCTGAGAATGTAATGTTAGAAAGAGACACAAATAATAATATCTTAAGTAGATTGTTTGTTATGAGACTACTAGATCATCTTCTAATCATCTTCTTGCTGCTACGATCAAGGCATTTTGAGGTGTAATATCGCGTGACACATAATGCTTTAGTTCTATTTTGTAAGAATCAGATGAGTTGAATATATTGTTTCTCATATATTCACAACGCCCATAATCAATGAGTCGCTGGCATGCTCTAGCCAGCAAAGCACCTCCACATGAAAGGCCCATATCAGAAACTACCTTGAAGATGTTTGGATATCTTCCCTTCTCTTCTTCTGTATTATTATCTTTATGTTCTTCTTGCATTTCATTATCATTATCAGGTTTAGCAGATTCTTTTCTCTCTTCTAATACCGAAGCAGCAGTCCAACGTTTCATCAGATTGAACTCTTTCTCACCAAAAGAAGTCAGTCCACCGACTGATGTGAATAGTTGTATAAAGGAATCTCTTCCTACATACTCTGACCATGTGCACAAACCGTGACAGCAAGTGGCCATAAAGCATCCATCAATTGGAGAGGAGAGGCTCTTCATTGATTTTATAGCAAGGTCTGTTCCTGCACCACATAAATGTTTTGCAATGTATACTTTACGTGAGGATTCAGTTTTCATTTGAGAAGGTATTGCTTTGTCCATATCTACATGAGCCAAGTCGCACTTCACTCTTATGACATTTACATTGTCAAGTCGTATCGGGTCGTCATCTGAATATGTATTCTTCTCGGTGTTTCGTATTCTTGTCTCAGCCTTTCCTCTTGTTCCAGCTCTTTCTACAATGCATAAATTCACTTTTGCTGAAGAGCCAGCTTGTTTCAATGATGAACCCATGGCGCCGGCTACAACAAGCCCTGTCATTCCCCGGCCTGCTCCCATTTCAATAACAAGTGGGCTGCTACTAGTAGTTTTAGATGAAATAATACCATTCTGGCGTACATGACCTAATATGCTTGCAATCTGATGTAAATGACGAGGTCCGCCAGCCCTGATATTATGCCTTTTAATTGCTGCTGTTAGTCGTCCAACTTTGTCATCTTTTGAAATACCCTCTTCAACTTGAGATAATAAATCAACTTCTTCAAGTGCACTGTAAATATCATTATCTGTGATTGATTGTAATTGTTCTATAGATGGTGCACAATAGCTACCATCAACATTCTTGCATATGTTGGAAGATAGAAAAACATGATGAAAGACTCTCAATACAGCCAAAGCTAACTTTTTTGCCTCTTCTATCTCAATCATATCATTTGTATTCGTCTCTGATCCAATACTATTACTACTTATTCGTCCATGACCACCTAGATTGATGCCCTCAGAATAATATTCTTGATTCTTTATTTCTTGCTGTAGTTTGACAGCTGGACATATCAATACATGCTTTGCGATTGATGATTCGTATATAAAGTGTGATGGGTCTATTGGACAGGGAACTCTTTTGCCACGGTCTTTCTTCTTCTTATCCTCGTCTGTGCGCTGCCGTTTTGCTTCGTTGCTTTGTTCATTACTTGATAGACTATCATCAATATCAATCATTAAATGCCTATGATTACCACAATATCTTGGTTGACTGCTATTTGTGGTACTACATTGTTCAGCTGACGTTAATGGAATAGGCATCTGGCGACAATACCTACGTTTGCGTGCATTATAGGCATGACAACGATTCCAATTTGCAGGCAAAGGAGGAGGTATATCACCATCACCACTCATATTATTGTCAACTTTGATGATTGCTGCTTCACTGAAAACAATACCAACTCTAGGATAAATACCAATAGTTAACAGTGCCTTTACAATACCATCACAGCAATAATAATAGGCTCCCCGCCGACCAACCAAACCAATGCAAAAGGTCAAAGATACCGACAAGACCAAAAAAAATACCGGTGTTACGATAGACAATGGTAAAGTGATCGATAGCAAGTAGAGGTAGTGCTATTGGTTGCAAAGGAAGTATGTTTATATGGCTATCACATTCACTACTCTTTATATTACTTATTATATATTCGTCTACTTTGACCAGTTCTCTGCAATTTGCTGCCCGACATCGTTCACCAATTCATACACATCCACAACAACAACATACAGTGAGAACAGCAATATCTTCTCCTCTCTTTAATGATCTTTCTGCTTCTGATACCAGTAACAACAGCAACAGTATAAATAGTAAATCAATGATACCTTATATAGCACCATGGGTTCGTGGTCTTCTTCTTTTTGGGGTTGGATACGGTGTTGGTAGTATATGTGCACCAGGATGGCAAAGACAAACAGTGGTAATGAATAAGATTGGGTTTACAAGGATTGCATTGGCGCTCTTTATATTACGTGATGTATGGAGATCAACTCCACATTGGGTAAAGCCAAGAATTACCAGGCATGGAAGAAAGGTTATGAATGTATTAATGTTACCCTTTAGAAGAGAAAAGCAAAGTATTGAAGATGACAGTGAAGACGAAGATGATGACGATCTTACCAATCTATCAAACTTTAGAGACAAGGTACAAAATGTGATGAATGTGGCTAAGAGTAAATTGGATATAAAAGAAGATGAACAGTTCAATATAGAGGCAGCAGTGCTAGCATTATTACAAATGCTGTGGCAAGTAAAAGCAAAGTCCACGAGAGCAATCTCACGAGATGATATTTACCGTAAATCTGGAACAAAAGATATCCCTGGCGATATGTTGAATGGTATAGATGAATACTTTGAATTAGCTGATCTTTCATATGATGAACATAAAGATGGCCCACTTGAAAAGGTACTTAATAACATGGGTTACAATCTCATCAAACATGACAAGACAGCTGTCCCTGGTTATCTTGGACATTACATTGCTCTGAGTTCCAAAGAAAAGAAGATTGCCGTGATTGGAGTCAAGGGTACAAGTAATGTTGAAGACTTTTTTACCGATGTTTGTGCTTCGGCTGTACAGTACGATCTGCCTAATGAGGGCGGTAGTTTAACCTGTCATGAGGGAATATACATATCGAGCGAAAGGCTGTATAAACAGATTCTACCTACTGTTCGAGATTTATTGATCCCATCCGGTTACAAGATTGTAATTGTCGGTCACAGGAAAGTCCGCGTTAGTATTGTTTTATAATGTGAATTCATGTGAAGTTTCGGTAATTGGACTACTTCGTTTGGCCTTCCATTGCCTAAATTGATTACCTTTGCAAACCATATGTACTAACAAAAGTTATTTGTCATCCCTCTCCAACTTCATAACTGTGAAACGTGCTCTTACAGTCTAGGTGCCGGCTGTGCAACGATAGTCTCTATGCTACTACGAGCAAGCATACCAGTCTTGAGAGATGACAGTAACAGGCTTAAAGTATGGGCTTTTGCCTCACCGCCAATACTAGACCTTAAGAACGCTCTTGCTTGCAAATCACATGTAACCACCGTGGTCAACAACGCCGATGCAGTTCCAAGAGGCAGTATAAGTCCACTCGTGGTTACAACAAAGGTATTGCGAGCTGTATCCTATAAGTTGAAGGAACAAAATTTGAACTTTTCAAGCTACAAGTCAACCATAGCTTTTATGAATAAGATGAAAGAAGGAAAAGATGGAGAGATGTTAATGAGTGTCGATGAGATAGAAAAGGAGTTGGATACAGCTTTAGAAGAGACCGACCTTAATGACAGTGACTATCTATATGTACCTGGAAATGTAGTGATGATGTATAATCTTTGGGCACAACAAGAAGAACGGCAAGATGCATCAGAGGATGAGGATAATGAACAGAAAGACATGTACACTCTTATCAAAGATTGGATAACAAAAGTTAAGGATACGGATATGCATTCGGGTGATAATGATAGTAAAGCCTCCAGTACGGCTGCAGTCGAAGCTGTTCTATGTGACGGTACTTGCAAAGCTCTACGCTTTATTGAGCTAGATGATCGACTACTGGATGATCACATGGCACCAGCATATCGAGATAGTATTGCCAACATACTTGCTTCAAGGTAGAACAGGATAACAAGTGTAGAGTAGATGTATGTATGGTTGAATAAGATTACATGTATGACCTTAAAGACGTTGTATCGCCAAAAGACGTTCCGTCAGGAGTCAAATAAATCTTTTTCATCACACTTTTTTGACACCTACCCCCCGCCCGGCTGCTGTTCTAATCTACCATAGCAATAGACTCGTAATATACAAACAATAATCAATCTAATATCGATCATCATGTTATCCTCCTGTGTATCAAAATTAGCCCGTGGCCGAACAGCGACTGCCGTCCAAATTGCAACTCGTAACATCTCTCAACTTGGGGATGCCAAAATAGAAACTGCAAATTGCGCGTGGAGCAAATCTTGCTATTCTGGCATCGATTATACCATTGACCAGAATAGCCCAGTGATTGATGCAGTAGAGAAATTTGCAGCGTATAATGTTGGTGCTCTAGTAACCACTGACGAGGACGGTAAGAGTTTTTTTGGCTATTAATAACTACATACAATTTTCATATCATATGCATAAGAATTTGAGAGCCCTTTTTTATAATAATCACATTTAACCATTCATACAATACAGGCAAGCTTTCCGGTGTAATCAGTGAACGTGACTATGTCACAAAGATTGCACTATTGGGAAAGACAGTGAGTATGAAATTATTATAACCGTATCTTTTCATATCTTTGGTATCTTTATATCTTATACATATTCGTAATATGAATACCAATACATAGGGTAAAACAACAAAAGTAAAGGAGATATCAACACAGGTTGCAAATCTTGTCACGGCTGCCCCAAGTGATACGGTTGATGCCTGCATGGCGAAAATGTTAGGACGTGATATTAGACATTTGCCATTAGTTGAACAGGGAGATGTTGTGGGTATCATTTCGATAAAAGATTTAGTAAAGGCTTGCTTAGAGGAGAAGGATCATACAATTCACTCGCTTGCTAGTTTTGCCGTTGGAGAGGGAGGTCATTTTGTAATGTAATTTGCTGCTTGAGTTATGGGGAAGCGAAAGTAAAACATGTATTGGGATAACGTAATCAACAAAGGGGACAGTCAATAGAACTTATGGGGATAAATCAAATACTGTAAAACTAATCTTTTGAGGAAAGGGGTTGAATGCAAAAAATGTTTAGTATTAACTCATTTATGTCTACTCTTTTCTTTTAATCAGGAGACAAATCCTGATAGTGTTCAGTAAAACTTATCTATTGCATGAATACGGTCAATGATATTCAGTATCTCTATCTTGTTATACCCCTTTCATTTATTGTACTCCATCTTCTTCGCCATGGCCAATGTTTAAGCTGATGCTTAGGCATATCAATATGTGGTAAATTTCTTTCTATACTAGGAGGATGACGATAGCCATCTCTCCCTATATCTCCTACATTCACTGAGAATCGATGCCAATCAAACCTCATTTGTGTCTTAGTTCTCTTAGACATATTAAGATGTTGTGCAGAGACGGGCTCGAATATGAACCCTAGTCCACCTGCGTTTGGGTAAAAGTAATAAAACGATACATAACCAAACAGACGTGATATTGGTTCAAGTATTGGAAATATTGTAAGGACAAACAGTTGCCAAGTAATGATATTTGTCATGTATAATCTGAGACTAACTCCTTCTCGAGACATGCGTATCTTCAATAGCCTTCTCTTCGACATTTTTCTTACAACTGATCTTCTACAAAGATATATAAAGTTGGTCGTCATGCAATATAAGGGTATATATAATGTTGGATTCGATTGAATGGCAGATGGTATCATCTGAAGACCATGTTCTTTTGTACGTATATTAGAATATTGCAATGGCGGCGTTGTGAATGAACGAGCAGATTTAATACAAAGTATGCAGAATACCTTCAGAAATCTTGACGCAATCATACTCTTATATCATCGCAACCTCTATTAAACTCCCTCTTCGCAATATGCAATATTTCACTCCTGATTCTGGGGAAGGATACCGAACCTGGTATCCTCGCTCGTTCGGTCCATACTATGTAGTCCGTGTGATAGACTCTGCCGAGTGGAGATAAGTAGCGTAGTGGTAGATAGATGAGTTGAAGAATAGAGAGAGCAAGACAGAGCAAAGTATCATGATGTCCAATGTTTCCTGTATTGTAACACAAGCATGATCATATATTGTTTTTAAGATGTGTTGCATCCTATGCTTTCTTATATCTTATGAGTAGATCTTACACCTAATCTTCTAACTGCTCACCAAGAGAACAAACTTATCCAACTTTTCCGATGCCTTTACATATGCTGACATTGCTCCTTTTGCATCTTTCCTATCGACAGCGCCCGATATAGCATATAGATCTTGTCTTATAGCAGTGGACATTGTCTTGCATTTATTTTGTTTCCCGATATCTTCAATATTCATTGTCAATCCATTCATTGTACTACTCAATTCACCCATCGGTCCAGTCAATATGCCCTTCACTTTATTACATTCTTCTCTGTCAATTAATTGAGGTAGTTTCTCCATTGATGATATAGAAGCACCTAGTTTCTCGAATAATACTTTATTATCACTACCTTTATACAATTGATTCTCAGGATCCATGTATACTGTTGTATTGTTTGGTATTTTGTATTTTCATTAGATCATTAGATACAATATAAATACTGCTAAACACACTGAAACTAACCACTAGTCTATACCTCATTTAGCAAATACTGCACATAAGGTTCAATTACTTACCTAAACATTCTCTATTCCCTAAACTCTCTACAAGACATTGCTTGTTCGTTCGATCTGACATACCTTGGACAACATCGGGTATCAATATCTGTGCGCTATCTCCATAGGCCGCCTGTGAGATAGATGGATTTGCTAATGCAGCTGAAAATGCTAAACCTGTTGACAAGAAGTTTCGACGTGAATCATTGGCATATAACTGTGTTTTGGTTGAAGATCTACGCCCGCCGTCGGCAGGAGCAAAACCACTCGATATGTTACAAAATGGCAAGATGAATAATACAGCCGATATCATACTTCCTCCTAATTATATAGTAAAAGCAAACAATAGATACAACTTGAAGCCAGATTTTCTCAAGATCGAGTACCGCGAAATGTACTCAGACTCAAGTGAAAAATTCGATTATGATATGTCTCCGTTTACAACTACTGTAGACATGAGATGGGACTTTGAATTGCCCATCCTCGCTCGATTGCAATATTTAGATGATCTATTGTATGCCTTGACCTTATTCACAATCGTGTTCATGAAACTCCGCCCATTACCACGCACTTATGCACAACTTTTCACCACTCATTATTTTTAGTCATTGGCAAATTATAACTTGATACTTTGGTTGGCGTTAATTGGTTGTTTTGCATCGGATATTGTTACAAGTAGTAGAGTATTGATATCATATTGCCATCGTATACATACATTGCAATTACTATCCTCTTATCATTGGTACTACACAATTACTTGGTGCTGCCGATACTATATGAATATACTTCTTCTTCATTTTGATACATAGGACAACAACAAAATGAGGAATAAACGATTGTCCCGGGTATTTCAAAGACGATCGGTGACGACTCGGAATAATACTTCTTCCAGACGAAAGTTCTTTGGTAGACGAGGACATGCATCAAAACAAAGCAGTAAAAGCAATAGCTTGATATCACCATCATATTACGACGACAATAGTTATTTACATGACTACCCTGATAAAAATGTTAACAAGGAATTTGTAGAGAGATTAGAGAATGATCTTGAATATAGATTTGCTAGGGAGATGTTTTCTAAGAAGAAAGAACGTAGTAATTCAATGCCGGTAAGTTTTGTGCTTATTGTTGTGATAAGTATGCGATCTCCTTCCTTCCATCATATCTGGTCAACAGCTCACTTTACTCACTTCATCCATATACTTCTTCTTCAGGTTTGTCTCCCTGTCCAATTTGAACGAAAAGAACATCTGAAAAATCTAACTGCTGTATTGCAGAAGGATGAGGTATCATGGTGGGAAGAATCTTCTGGGCCGGGAGATACTTATGATAGCAATTGTACGAGATCTACAATAAGTTCTGCAGGCTCCTTCTTGGGAGGATTGATAATATGTACTGAAATTGTGACGTGTGGAGATGGTTATTAAACGCACGAGAATCAACTGGTTTAGAGGATAGAAGGATGCTTTACTTGAAAAATATACACCTATAATATGCACAGCGGTATATGTTGAACAGAAGATAATGCACATAATGATAATGAGTTGACTACAAAAAGTATGATTGATGTATCTCGTCAAAAGATCGCATTGTAATCTCTCTCTCTTCTTAATGCCCACTTTAATTATCTATGTACATTCCATCCACACATTCCGCTCCACATCCTACCGTGTCCTCAAAAGGTAAAAGAGTAGCTCACTGGGTCCGATCCAGGTTTCTTCGGATAAGGATCGAGCTTTGATCGAAACATTTGTGCCACAATTTCTCCACAATCGACGATGCCATCTGTACAGAAACAACTTTCATCCTCAATAATCTCATCGCTTACTTCATACTCCATCAATATATCTTGTAACTGTTTCATTCCACTGCCATCTAGGTCTTTAGAAGACTGTCCTCCTCTAATACCCTTGACACCCTTTTGTTTGTTTCCTTTCTTCTTATTCTTCTGCCTTCCTCCGCCATCCAAAGCAGACGCAGCTTCTAATGCTGCCAGCTCTCCTTCTGATAGTTCAGGTTCATCATTATTATCCACATTGGCAGCATTACTACTTTTATTAGGAACAATAGCCCTCAACACAGTATCAAAGCTGAATTCCATACTTATTTCAAAATCCTCATTAGTTCGTACACATTTCTGTGTTACAACAGAAGACACAGTACCGCTTGCCTCGATACAGTCTCCAATGTCAATTGCATTCCCATGCAGAGCTGGTACAACTGTAAGATCTGCAGTTAAAGATGATATATCTGATAATCTAAATCGTTTAGCAAGTGCATGTCTCTCTAATTCAGAAGCAATCAAGTCTACATTCATTATTCGATTGTTACTTCTTGATGAACCTCCACCACCTGCACTAAACCATTTAGATACTCGTATGGTTCTACTAAACTCATTGTTTATTGTACTCGCATTCTTTGGACCAGAGCTTCTACCATCATCTTCTGCTTCTTTGGAGAGGTATAATCTACTTCCTGATCTCTGTTGTATTGTTGATGTGTGTATTGTACTTGATGTGTGTATTGGTGTATGTATCAATGTGAAGGCATTTGCAACAGTCAGTGTGAATACTGATAATACAACTATTTTGTAACAAATGTTAAATAAAGAGTACGTCATTATACCCCGATTAATGTGATGGATAAGTTATAGTGTACCTATAGTTATAAGTATGTTTGAATATCTCAGAGGCAGGCAGAGTACATAAGATGTGTACTTTGCAAAGATTTGATTTCTATGTAGTACCTAATAAGACCGATGTCACCAAACAACTACTTTGTAGAAAATATCGTTAACTTATCGGTATATGAACTATTGTGCCATAATTTGTACGATATATATCAAGCAGCCCGCACATCACAGGCAGCCAACGAAAATTATAAATTAATGAATTTCATTTGCAAGAAACGAAGTCAAATCCTCTTACCAAAGTAAGATACTCTTGGTAAGAGACGATACATACAGTGCACAAGATCTAATCAATCAACTCTTTTGTTTATGCAGGGCCTGGCTTATCGACTACTCATACTTTTACACTCTACTATAGTATCTAACGGCGACGACGTTGCTTTCTCTTGTGACCAGAGCCACCATCGTCATCATCACGACCCCCTCTCTTCCTATCGTCGGCTGCTGCCTCTCGTGCCAGGTCATCCCAGTCCATACCCTCTTCTTCAAGATCTTCATCTCCATCGTAATCGTCAGAGTCACTTTCATCAATTGAGCCCAAGTCATCGTCATCATCGTCGTCCTCCGACTGTGATGTAGGTTTGTGTTGAGTTCGTGTGTTGAGTTGATAGTAAGTAATGAGTATCAGAAGAAATGAGCATGGATAGACAATTACTATCAACAAGAAAGACTTACCGATTCTTCTTCTCCACTACCTCCACTATAGCCTGATTCTTCTTCGCTTTCCTCCTCGTCCCCTGCATCATCATTTCCAAACATACGAAGGAATTCCCAACCTGCTTCCTTTGGTGTGACTTCATCCTCTTCCGTGTCCATGTAGAATCGATCATCCCCTTCGACTGTCGACATGATTTGCTTCCAGTTTAGATTCATTGGTCCCTCTGTGTATGAGATCTCCATGTCAGTTAGCCATTCCTGTTCGTATGGTAGATTTAGAAAAATTATTGTGAGAAAAGAGGGTTGACGATCATAAATAAATCATGTAACTACATAACAGCAGTTACCTGAATTGAATCCTTGTCTTCATTTGGAATCATATCAATTCGCCAAGGTTGCTTGGTGAAGTCCTTGTTAATCATTACCATATCAAACGCTTTACTCATGAAAGTTACACGCTCAAAATGAACATGATCAACCATAGACAAGTCAACGACGAAGAAAGGAGTCTCTGTCAAGTTACATAGACAGTTGAGTGTTGGTGTAATAGCTACCATCTCCTTCTTGGGATTTCCCATGAACCCAAGATCACGGTATGGAATATCAAACTCGAGGGAATACCCATTCTTCCTTGCCACGGTCTCAACCTTCTTGGCAAAGTCCTTGAATGCCTCATTGAGTCTCTTCTTGAGTTGCCGTTCACGTTGTTCGTCATCCATTTCATCAGGATCGTACATACTACGCTTCCCTGCATCAACCACCTGACTAGCATCAATAACTTCAGTGAAGAACTGAAGATCTTGCTGCTTCTTCTTTCCAACCATGATGGGATTTCTCAAGTGGAAATGAATAAGGACCATAATTTCAGTCTCACATGGTTGGAAGATTGCATGTTTGATATTGCTATACATTACATCCACAATCTCTCCTCTCGTTGAAATGAAACGCAGACCATTAGTATGTGACTCAAGATTGCCTTGTGTTTTGCGACCAGCAAACACGGGGCGCATGGTAAGATCGGCAAGACGAGGAACTCGTTCATTCTTCGTGCGGACCAATTTGTCTTGCTTGACAAGGTTGGCCTCCTCCTGATCTTGCAATTCCTTCATTCTAGCACGCTTTCGTAGCTCCGATATTTGACGGAATGCCGTTGTTAGACTGTGACTGTCCAGACTGCGGAATGTCATCTCACGGATGAAGGTTGCATATGGAGCATACTTCTGAACAAGCTTGACAGTATTCTCGGGACAATCCTTACCCACGGCCAAGCCTGCTGTGTAAAAGTTAATTCTCAGATAAGATGCCGAGTCAGGATCAGGCAGGACGACATTTTTGATTGTGCTAATGTGGAAGGGCACCGGATTGCCACAGATGGGTAGGATGACACATTGGTTAGCCATATCAACCTTCACCTGATTGGGCAACACATTGTCAGGTAAGCTCTTTGTGTTTCTGTATGCCTCGAGCTCTTCTGCCTTCTTTGTTTTACTGTCGCCGCCCTTTTTCTTTGAACTTCGGGCCAATTCACGAAGACGTTCTTCATTCTTACGAGCCATCAATTCAATCTGCTTTCTCTCTCGCTCAGCAGCACCCTCCGTATCCATTCCAGCGGAGGCGTTTGCCGCAAGACGTCCAGATCTTCTCCCCCCAGAAGGTGCTGCTTCTTCGTCTCTGGCAATTTTCTTTGCAAGCTTTGCGTCGGCATCATCATCTGAAGCATCCTCTTCGTCGTCGTCGTCGTCTTCATTAATCGTATAAGATACGTCATTCTTATCCCTTCCAAACTTTGTCATAATGTCAGCACCCTTATCAGTAATTGCAACCATATCCCCAATCATGAGACCGTACTCGGACAGGTCTTTGGTCTATAATTGGGAACAGCAGTAAAAGAAGATTCATGAACGAGTGAGAGGTGAATCGCAAGTTGAATACACACTCATCGACTCCTTTTACTTACCGCACTATTGCTTTTGAGTGATGACCTGGCACTCTCACTCAATGTCAATCCCGAAAAACTAACAGCCAAGGTAAATACCATGCCTGCCTTAAATGATACGGTATTCTTCTGATTCAAAAGTAAGTGAGTATCACGAAAGTCAATCCCCACGGCAAATCCCAAATTCTTAGGTAAGTTTGACACAAGATCATCCTTCCCCTCATCTCTCAAATACTTAACAGCGGCGGCGTATACATTCTTGAGAGGTTTACCTGGTACCATAGCCTTCAAACACGCCTCGTGCATTCCCAATAACGTTTCGTACGTCTTTGATACCTGTTTAGGTGCATCCACGAGGAAGGTACGGACGATGTTACTACAATACGTTTGATAGCGTGCCCCCAATGATACTGTAATGACATCAAACTTGACATTCTCATCATTTGATTGTGCCGAGACCTTAAAATCATATTCACCACCACTCTGAACAATGGGGAAGTAACATGATTCCACAGTTTCCGTAGGGACATTAAGCTTAATCTTTGATGGATCTTCAATAATCCCTTCAATTTCCGCGGATAGTTTTTCATGTGTAATCTTGGCACTGTTGTCAATGACATCCTCAATACGGGGAACAAATCCATGCTTCAATACCTTGTTACTTAAGACTGATGATTTCTTTAATAAATCAAGTTCCTCCTTGTCCTTCACTGCCATGACAAGACTAATACCCGCCGTCGCATCGACGATATTATCACTCTCCATATTATCCTTAATTTTCTTCTCCCAACCTTGAATATTACTCCCCTCCTTGACATTCTCATCATTATTCTTAAACTCTTTCAATAGTACACCAACCTTATTACTGTCATCACCTTTTACTAAATTTAACATTTCTTGTAAATTCTCAGCATTCCCATCAGCCTTGTTCCTTATTGATAATTTTAAACTCTTAACGGATGAGCCCTCGGGTACGGTATTAACAGCTGGTTCTAGGAACTCACACTTTTTCTTGGCAGCTAATACTACACATTGTCCATCAGCAGTGAGAAGGATGACCGTATCGGGGAGTTCATATCCAAAGAGATAATGATGAATGATAGTACTCTTTGTGTATCGCATATCCTCATCGGATGCACCCTTATCAATACTGATACAGTTTGCTCCATTCCATGTAGTTTCCCTGTTTTGTTTATGTGTATATAATGATGTGTCGTGTGAGGTAAAAGGTTATATGTTGGTGCATGTGATGTGCACAAAAAATAATAATAAAATTCTCAACGATGATCGGAGCCAAATGAAAATGATAAGGTAGATACATCTCTTTATATCTCCCATCATTAACCGCTATCTTCTAGGACAGCAACATATACATGGTATAATACAGCAGGTGCACCGACGAAATCTCATAACACTTACTTATGCTTAACGTAGTTGGTATGTATCTTATTAATTCTTTCCCAGAATTTCTCGGCATTAACTACTGTCGCCATCTTTCTTGTATATAATTCTTTTATAGCACGTAGATATCAAAACTGATGTTGGTATTTAGGGGGGATATGATTGATATTAGATGACTTGAAACTTGTGGTGGTGAACCAAACAATGACAAAAATATATAATGATATTATTGCAAACCAAATCTAAAAGTACTGCCGCTTATAGAACTACTTACTGTTTACTGTGTATATATTTTAGATCAGATCGATTAATGGAGAGTACTGAATTGGTTATACTATACTACTTACTATATTAGGTATGCAATGAGGTGGGTGTTAAAATTATGAGAGTGTATCAAAAAAAGATACCAACTCTGCAGTTTGCATTTGCAGCTAGCTATCCTATGTACTTGCTTGTCAAACGACAGTGTCAACAGACAAGTCAAAACATCTAAGTCCGCCATAATCATATTGGACATTTCCCTCCATCCACTAAAATAATAACAATACATATCGTACACACGGTGGTTATTATTATCCAGCCGATTGATACTACTTTCATTCGCTTTGCAATACAATAGACAACATAAATATTACTACCACCCGCCCTACCTACCTACGACCATACCTATCTAATCAACTCTTGTACAATAGTACTCAGTAATACACCTTGTGTTATACCAAAATTGGACCACCTCCTGATAAATAATATATAACAAATTACTACTGTTATTATAATAACAGATAAAGCAGAAGAATCACAACATACTGCCATGGATAAGAGTGAGCAACTAGAAGACACGAGTTCAACTAAACCCACAAGTGGTGCTTCTATCGACAAGGCTAGGGAAGCAATTCTAGGGATCAAAGAACCTGTTCGTCTCGTCCATAAGACACATGAACCCTTATTCCCGGAAATTATGATGGATGTACTTGAAAAGGAAACAAGTGAGGATGGGGAAGTGACTGCTAATGGTGAAAAGGTTTTTGAGTGGTTACCTTTAGGTAAAGCATTTATTGTACGTGATCGAACTTCGTTTCAAAACAATGTTGTACCAAAATACTTTGGTAACAAGTGTAAGTTTTTGAGCTTTACGAGGAAGTTATATAGGTGAGTGTGATTTATAAAGTATTGTAAAGAGTGAATGTGTAGATGTATATCTTGTATCTAACCTGGATTGCAATAGGTGGGGATTCAAACAAGTTGACAAACAAGATCCAAACGGTATAGTGTTCATGCATCATCTCTTCATTCGAGGAGAGAAACAGCTTTGTCGCACCATGAAGAGTAAGGCCTCTACTCAAACCAAGAAGGCAGCTGATTTGAAGGTGGAGACTATTGGTCAACAACAATTCTATGCAAATCTAGGTATGAATATGCAAGGTACTATGAGTCAACAAGACATGATGAGAGCAATGAGTATGATGTTGGCCCAACAAGGTGGATATCCTATGCATATGATGCCTAATCAAGCTGTGATGATGCCTAATAATCAAGCTATGCCAGGTCCTATGATGCCTGATCAATCTATGCCTATGATGCAAGGCCAAGCAAATATGTCAGGTCAATCTATGACGATGCCTAATCAAGCTACTATGCCAATGAATATGATACAAGTCTTGCCAGCTCAAGGGCAACTTACATCTCAACCTGGATTACAAATGTCACAGATGGAGCAGCAGCAGGAACAACAACAACATCAAATGCAACAAGTGCAAGGTCTTCAACAACAAAACGGCATGGTGTATCAGGCATTCCCCTCCTCGACAACATCTGTAGCAGCGATATCGACAGTACAAGGGATGAACAATAACCAGGCTAATAGTAGTATTACCTCTAGGACCGTACTCGATGGGAAACTGACAGAATATACACCTTTCGAGCTTGCAAGTGAGATTCTTAATAGGAATCCTGGTATGAGTCAAAAGCGTGCTCTTTCTCTTGCCAAAGAGATCAACATTGAGACGGAAAGGGAGTTAGGGCATAAAGTATGATGTAATATTACTTAGTCTGTATTGTTCAAAAAAAAACATATCTGTAATAAGGAGGATCTAGTTCTCTATACTGATTTTAATATTGCCAACAAACAACTCATAGTAAAGCTTCCCTGGTACTTAATTTAACTGATTTATCATGTAGCCCTCATTTCCAAAATCTACAGGGCTGTACCTCTTTCAAGGTTCTGGCGAATCTCAGCTGTATGCTGATCAAAGTTCCTGCCAATCTTTTGATTGAATTTCTTGTTCCTATCATTGATGGACGTAACATCCACGGCATCGAATTCAAGCTTACGTTTCTTATTGTTCCGTTTCTCGGCACGTCTTCTCATTTCCGAGGCAAGGCGTGCAGCTCCGTCCTTCTCTGAGATTGAGGCTTGCCTACTCGCAGCAGCATTCGCGGGATCATTAACAACTGTTGGGTCATATGAATCAAGAGACGCTTCTCCTCTTCGGGGTGCACCGGCATGACGTACTGATGTTAAATTACGTTCGTAGTTGGCAAATTGACCCTCGGGGTTATAATGATCATCAGGTCCATTTTGTGATCTCTCATTCTTATCCGCACGTGCATGCATTTGTCGAATACTATCATATGCCGGTTGGGATAAACTTGCCAATTTCTTTTGTTCTGCCTTACTCAGTCCTCTAGTTTCTGATGGTTCCGCTTCTCCGCCGGCATTATTCAACTTGCCCACAACATATGTTTCATACTCTTTTTGCTTGGCATTTTTATCCTTCTTGTTCTGACTCTTCCGATGTTGCATACTAGCCTCGTCTGTTCCCATCCGTGTAGCCTCTGCATGGACCTCGCGTCGATTGAGTGTACGAGATTGATTAATTTTGGTTTTGAGTGCAGCGAGTCGTTTCTTAAGCGCTTGTTTTTTGGTTAGCTTTCCTGTAGGTACTTCTTCCTCTGGTTCTGCTGCTGCTGCTTCTTCTTCATCATTTTCATCATCTAAATCAATTTCATCTGTATCTCCAGCTGGTGCAACTTTTGATGAAGATGAATCATCTCTCTTCTCATTCTTATTATCCATATCGTCATCTTCTTCATCCAAGTCAATCTCATCCTCATCTGCAACTTCTTTATTATTGGCACCATATGCTTGCAGTAGCTTATTCTTCTTTTCCTCTCCCGATAACTTAATTCCTCCCGCTTCACTATTAGCATTTCCCGCTGTACCCTTTCCCTCATTTATAATACCACAATCAACAATTCTAATTGTTTCCAATGGTCGATCATTCCTAACAGTACGAACTCTTTCCATTTTTTCAAGTACTAATGCAGATTCATCATCTTCTCTCCAATCAACATAACCAAATACTACATGACGTCCGTCCAAGTGTGCCGTAGCCTTGAATGTAATAAAAAATTGACAACCATTCGTATTAGCACCACTATTAGCCATACTTAAAGTACCCCTTTGAGAATGACTTAATTGAAAGTTCTCATCCTTAAAACTTGATCCGTATATAGATGCTGAACCTGTACCATCACCTTTCATAAAATCACCTCCCTGTGCCATAAACTTTGGTATTATACGATGGAAGGTTGAATTTCTATACCCTTCTTTGTTATCATTAGATGATTGCAAGTAATGGACAAAATTATCAACAGTTTTAGGAACAATGTGTGGAAATAATGTTAGCCGCAGCGTGCCTAAGAGGGTATCACCCTGGTTTATTGTGAGGTAAGCCTTCATCTTATATATATTATTTAGTATACTCTGTTTATTAATTCCAAAGTACATACAACTAAACAAACATACACAGCGATATCGATTCGTCAATAAATCTTCCAAATTTTTTGAGGTGAGGCAGGATACCAACCCTTGGTATCCTAAGATTTTTTTATGAGTTAGAGAGTGCGTGTAGTAGAGTTGATTTGAGTTGACCAAGGATTGACAATTGACAAGTTGTCCATTATCTATCTTATTACCCACAGATGACGGATGCCTTTGCATTAATTGATGATGGTTGTTGGAAGCTGATTTCTCAGTTTGCAGCTCCACCTGACGGTATGTTACTACGTTTATGAACATATCAGAATATCATGTCATATTTGTTTTTGTGTTTGGGTTCGTATCTTTACTTACACTGTGCTTGTTGCCATCTTTTCTATCCAGTATATAATTTAGCTTTAAGTTCGAAACACTTCTTCGGTGATATCCCTGCTAGTGATGAGATTGAACGAGGAGCTATCTGCCAAGTACATGGACTTCAGAGCGGTAAGATATTAATATATAATATACTTTAGTATTGTATTTGTTGTCACTTACCTATAATGTTCTCGATATTGATCTTCATGGATGTGGACTGATCCTTTTTTGAATTATCAGATACGGGTGGTAAGAAACTGAATGGACAGCAAGGGTCAGCTATGCGTTATGTGAAGAAAGATAAGCGGTACGAGGTCCGTATGGAAGATGGCCAAACATTTGCTTTGAAGAGTGCAAATCTTACACCTTTACCACACAAGTTGGGTGCATCAAACAAGTACTTAGCAAGTATTTTGCTTCGGGAGAGTTTACTTATGTCACTTGGCCATGTATTGAAGTGTTCAGAATCAGGTATTACGCTTGACTCTCTCTTAGCAATGCCTGGTTATGTGACAGAAGGATCGGCTGTTATTGCTGGGTCTACATCGCTCAAGCATGTTTAGGAGAGATTTGGAATAGTGATGTGGATGTCTTCTGTACGGCAAAGTCGGCCCCTGCAACTCGATCGGTAAGTTCAAACAAGTATATTATGTCGAGAGGATAGTAAGTTGTTGCAATGGTGCACTTGACTAATGTATTATACTCTCTTCCAGTGGCTAGTTGAGAAAGCAAATGGAGTCTTCGTAGGTTTTAGGGACACCTACATTGATTCTACTGATCGAAGGTTGGCGTATACTGTTGATACGAAGATTCATCACGTCGAACACTGGGGGGCACTCGACCAAAATATTGGTTCAGATCTTGAGAGGATGGACGGCTATGACTATGATGATGAGAACACAGTTGCAGATGCAAACAAGAAGGGTGCTGGTATTAGTATCGATACACTCAAAAGTACTGAGTATTATAAAGATGCTTGTTCCTATGGAAGGACTTGTCAGTCGAACTATGTTGATTGGAAATGGCGAGGTATGTCTTTTGATCTATTAGGCGTTGATCAAAATAAGGCGTACAATATCAAGGCAAAGAAAAACGTTCTTCCCTTCGATTATTATGGAAATGGCAGTATTGATCTGGTTGTTGCTAGGCGTGAAGTTAATTCTTCCCTGTCACTCCTTGATGATTTTGATTTGAACATCTGCAAGGCGTCCTTTGACGGCAACCGTTTCAACATCCCTGATCCACACCTCACCTTCAAACGCAAGTCTACCATGGAGCCGAATCGTCGTGCTGTTGTTGAGAGCTATGTGAAGCATTACACACCACCGAAATCGCGTTGGATGATTGGAATTGAAGCTTCTCGTCATGCTCTCACCACCATCAAGAAAGTCCGCAAGGATGTTCCAGAGGGACCATTCTACAAGCAACTGGACTTCGCTGCTCGTTTGTCGGACTGCTATGTTGAGGGGGAGATGTTCGGAAGGGGATCTGTGTATGATGAACGGGTCCAGGCGAAGCACTCGGCTCGTAAGTATCATGCTTATTTGGAATACATTTATCTACCGGTGTATTATCGACTCACTTTCTTTTCTTCCTTTCTCCTAGCTTGCATATTTCACAATTGGATTCGTAAGCTGATCTTGCGCCTTGAGGATACCAGGCTCGTGGAATTGATGTGATTGGAGCTCCTGCCATTGGTGATGATTTTGCTATTGAAGAGTATGCTTTGCAAAGTCATGGAGGTTAGTATTTGACATATAAAGTGGTTATGCTCAGTCTCGGTAGAGCTGCTACTGTAGTATCTGGTATAAATTTAGTATATTGTTTGCAAAATGAAGTTGACTTTACTTAATTAACCCAGGATACGGGCTTATACTTAATACTATCGCATCTACATTCCAAGGTTCTTCATTCGCCTTGGTTTGGTCATCTTGGCATTAGTCTTCTTTTTCTGAGCTTTTGAGTTCATAGTCCTGGGTGGTGCTTGACTAATCTTTGACCTCTTATGTTGGTGTTCTTCCTCGTCATCATTAGACTCCAGATCACGTCTCTTCTTTCCTTTTTGCTTCTTCTTCTTCTTCTTACGTTGCTGGTTGTCCCCTCCAGTATCTACCTTCTTCTTGTTATTGGACTTCGTGTCTCCCTTGACTTCGTCAGCGGCTGCCTGCTTCTTAACTTCCTCGTCCTTGCGCTTGTCGCTTAGCTTTTGTATCTTGGCAACATAGAACCCATCCATGTTGTGTACATGGGGATAGAATCGACGTGTGAGGGCCACTGATGGGTGGAATCGTTTATGTCCAAAACGAGTGAACCCAGGTTTTCCTGTTATATGAAGAGACGAGGCCAAGAGTTGAGAGTCGGTCCGACAACCAAAAGAGAAGACATGCAAAGATACAACTTACCAAAATCAAGGCCAGTATCCACAAGCTTCACATCTCTCTTGGACAATAAGTAATTGATCACCTCCTCGTTCTCTGCCACCGCTACTGAACATGTACTGTATACCATATACCCGCCTCCCTTCTTACTCTTGTGATTCAATGCATCAATAGCACCAACCAACAACTCCTTCTGCAAGTGACCACAACGCAACACATCGGGCATAGTCCTTTGAACCTTCACACTTGGATCACGGGATATCACACCCAATCCAGAACACGGTGCATCTAATAATATACGATCGAATGAGTTCCTCATCTGTGCACCCAACTTCCGTCCATCATAGCAGCAAGTGACTACATTCCGTACACCTAATCGATGTAAATTTGCAACAGTTGCCTTCTGTCGTTCAGGTTTCAAATCATTGGCTATTACCACACCCTTATTACGCATAAGTTGTGAAATGTACGATGTCTTGCCTCCGGGAGCTGCACTCATATCCATGACACGATCACCTGGCTGGGGTGCAAGTGCCATGACAGGACACATTGATGCTGCGCTCTGGAGCATGTAATGTCCAGCTAGATACTCTGGAGTGGCACCAATGGGTACTGTACTTTCATATATCTTCAACCCAACCTTACTCCACGGTGCGAGTGGGTCAAGACGCACACCTCGTTTCATCAACGCGGCTGCCAAATCCTTCCTTCGTGCCTTCAACGTGTTAACACGAACAACCAATGGACGGCTCTTATCACTAGCCTCCAAGAATTCCAAACATTCATTAGGACCAAACATATCCAAGAAGTAATCTACCAATTCCTGTAAGTAACCAAATAACTCTGCCATATCCTGTCCCAACCTTTCGATATACTCAGATCGACTACGTCCTTCCTCACGTCTATTTTTAAAATCTGCCAATACTTCTAATATATCCTCAATACGTGCCCTTAATTCACTTGGTGGTACTACACGATTTTCATCATCGGCTATTTCTTCTATCGTTGGTAAATGATAGATGGATGTTTGTTGTGCAATCGTACGTTGTAACTCAGCCGAGGCTTCCTGTGCTTCTAACTTCATTTCAGCATCGAGGAGACGTGACTGACGTTCTACTTCTAACATTTCATCGTCGTCGTCATCATCTGAGGATTCATCGTTTGCTGCTCCACCGCCAAATTCATCAACATCTTCTTCCTCTTCGTCGGATGACATGAGCTTCATTTTGGATTGTTTTGGTTTAAGCCAGTTGGCATTCTCTGTAAGTATAAGAGTGATGTGTATGTGTATATGATATAAGTATGTGCATATGATGTGAGCAAAAAAAGTCGCAGATGTATCTTCATGATACATATGCACTATACAGTAAAGTACAATATAGATACTCACCATCAGTAAATCCCTTATCCTTCCCATCATCATCATCATCATCATCACTATCCTCATCTTCACTACCGCTATCAGATTCTTCTTCTTCTTCAGACGAACTACTATCTTGTTGCTTCTTTTTGCTAGAAGCAGCCTTTTTAAGTGGTGCCGGGGCTACATTCTTTACATCATCATCACTATCACTTTCACTGCCAGACTCTTCTTCTTCACTGCTACTACTATTCTCTTGTTTTGCTATCTCTTCTTCGTCTTCGGATGAAGATTCTTCCTTCTTCTTTTGTTTCTTATTCTTTGATGGTACTGCCTTTTTGCTAGGATTCACTTTTGATACCTGCTTCTTTACAGCAGTATTATTGTTATCACTCTTCTTAGATACACCACGTTTATTTGGTGGTGATAGACTTGGTGTCTGTTTACCGTTCCGTAATCTTCTACCCATCTTATATTGTGTTGATTGATATGCAAATTCTATGGTGGGGAGTTGCAATGAAAACTGATTGAGATTGAATAATACTGAAATAAGCTCGACTGAAACCTGATATTTACTAACCGATATAACGAGAGCCTGCTAATGCAACCTTATTGTTGTTCTTAGTACTCTTCTTGTTGCTTGCCAGCCACACTAAGGTTCATTCCTTCTGTGTTGATGAGTTGAATAATGGTTGGCTTTGAAAATCGGTGCAGTGGGCGGTAAAAAATTAATTAGATACCGCCCGGCTTTCACATAAACCGGCTCATAACATAAGCTTTCTGCAGTACTGACTACTATCATATCTTACGGCGGCGGCTTAATACCCTCGACTATCTCTATAATATTATATTGTTAATATTAATATATATTTTCGCATCGGCGGCGTACGATATATCAAACGATACAACATATTAGATACCTTTCACAACAACAACTTTACACATCATCACATCACAACAAATTATTATCATAACACAAATAAATATAATCAATATAAAATGGACTATCAAGGACAAAAGCTATGCGAGAACTTATTCTATTACATAATTATATTATTCGGTTCAATAGGTTGGATATATGGATATTTCTTACAAGATTTTACATATGTATTCTATTCATGGAGTGTGGGTGTATTAATTAGTGTTGTGTTGTGTGTACCTGATTGGCCTATCTATAATAAACATCCTATTAAATGGTTAGAAAGTATACCGGATAGAGGTGAGGATGAGAGTGTTGAGGAAACTAAGAAGAGTAAATAATAACTTAGATGATTTGGCTTTGATTAGAGAGGTGTGGTAGTCGTGGTTAATTTTGTCCTTACGTTGGTTTAAGAGAGTCAGGGTTGAGCATCCAATAAACAACTCATTCTTTCGTTATACGGTCTTCAACTTTGTAATATTTGGGTAGAGGGCTGAGTGAATTAGTCGGATAGTCATTAACAACAATAGCGCATCACTTTTCTCTGAAATAAGAGTTTGCACTCCTTTTCTACCTATGTAAAGTGAATCCTAAGAATTACCTCTAATTTGTCTCTATATTTCTCTTAACGTCTATGACAACAAATAAACTCTTTTAAACAGTATTCACAGCTTGGGAGATCACAATCTTCATAGCTTAAGCGCAAGCTAAATAAAGAAAGGGTCCTAATCGAATCTGCACCTAACACAGAACAAAACTTCGTCCCCAAGAATATCCATCACAATAAGTTGTTAAACAGCAATATTGTCTACAGCATCATACTCAGGGGCAGGGAACAATTCCTCTTTGATCTTCTTACCCATAAGACCAGTACCGGTGGCAGTACATCCCATGAGGAAATACCAAACAGAACCCCATCCAAATGCGTTTTGTAGAGGACCAACGGCAAGTAGACCAACCGATGCAGTGATAGATCCACAACCGTTGATGAGACCTGTAACAGTTCCAAGGGACTTGTTGTTACCACGGACAGATGGGTGGGAAGCAAGATCGGCGGCAACAGCTGAAGTAATGATGTTATTGGGTCTGTGTATTGTATTTTGCAACAGAAAGAGAGAGGGTAAGATAGTGCACGTTGAATCATTCTTCTTCGTAGTGTCTTCATACAAAATAAAATCGACTCACCCTCCAACAAGAATTCCCATAATGAACAACATAATAAGAAGTGCAACTGCATTAAGCTCCTCTGACTTCTGGGCAAAGATGCCAAGGAAGATGAACAGACATGTCATAAATACGCCAATAACTGATGCACGACGTCCTCCGAAGAGATCAGAGACAACTCCAACGATAATTCCGCCAGGCATCATACCAACCGAGTAAAGGGAAGCGATAAGATTGGCAGTCACAGGTTCAAAGTGTTTACCCAAGAAGTATGGAAGCCAGAAGAAAAGTACATAGTTGGTAAGCTTGAAGAATCCAAATGCAAAGGCATAATTGGCTACCATAGGAATTCGCAGAGCAGCGCCGTATGAGATAGCAGCTGGGCCTTCATCAACAGCACCGTGGTCACCACTAGCCTGCTTTGCCTTCAACTTCTCCTGACGAATCTTAACCTCGGGAGTGATAATTCCAACATCAGCAGGATCGGCAATAAGTTTTAAAGTCAAATATCCCCATCCAAAGTTTGTTAAAGCAGGAATGAAAAGTGCCCAAGTGTAATGCATATTAGCCCCAAGGACAATGGCAGTACAAAGAGCAGCAGTAACATCACCACAATACTGGTGACATGTCCATAGGCCAAAGATAAGTCCACGATTCTCTACAGACTTTTTATCGCAGAACCAGTTACCCATAACAGCGGTTCCTGTTGTTCAAAATGAAAATATTATGTGAGTTTCATACATGTTATATTATATACAACACATATTCATTCATTCACAAACATATACAACACAAAACAACTTACCTACAGGTCCCCCGGTCGACTGGAAGAATCCAAACATGAAGTAAACAGCAATGATAAAGAAGTTACCAAGTGTCATACTAAATGAAAGGAAGTCAAACCAAAGAGAAATGTTAATCAAAAATAGACACATTCCACTACCAAATAATCCAATTGCCAATACAGTTGTTGGGTTGAAGGTATCACCCAATTTACCCGAAATGATATTACCAGCAGCGTAGGTACCCATGAAGACTGTGTCCATCTCTGATAGGATGAGGGGAGAGTATCCAGCATCATCTTCGAGTTGTGTTTTAACAGTGGAGTAACATTTACGAGAGAAATGTGCCATGAAGTATCCACCGAATGTAACAAAGAATGCCCATCTGTTTAGAAGAAAGAAGAAAGTGATAAATTGTAAGTTTTCTATATATAGTATAAGAGGAACAAAAAAGACAAGACGCATCAACCCATTATGTTCATTCTGATTATGTATAGAGGTTGGTGCATCTCCACGTCGTGTATCTCCCACAAGATATGTACATCTTCTTCAAAGATAGGCGAACGTCACCACACATCCATAGTAACATATATGATATACATCTACAATAAGAACATTGATATAGAACCTGTATACCCCAAAACATCATCTTAAACACAAGGGCTGGTATTGCAAATAGTATGTTCCTCCAACTAATACCAATAAATTAAAGCCATAGACGGTAACTCACGGTTGGTATGACTTCAACCGCTTGAAATTTTCCTCATCCTCTTGGCTGTTATGGACCAATGAGGTCTTCTCTGAAGCACCGTTAGCCCCCATCGTTCAATTATTATGATGGTTGTATTGTATGGGTGGATAGGAGGGAGAGGACAAAAAGATGCTGCAAATCTTTTTTGTCTTATTTCATCTACCAGCAGATGGTAGGAGGACGGACAGACTGAATCTCTGCTTTCTACATTTACGAGAAGTCTTTCTTCCAACCACTAAACTTCACACCCAAAGCTTTTTTTACTAACAAAATGTAACTCTCTCAATATTGATTATTTTTAAGTCAGTCAACCCTCTATCGTGATCTACATGATGCGCTCAATCCATTCCTGATGAGAAACTTATCTTGCATGCTGCATTTAAGTAAGAAAACAACAAAAGAAAATGTCCAAAAGATGACTCACGACCAGGACATGAGCAGATTTTGGAAGCAATTAAATGGTGGTATGAAATCATTTAGGTGCTACAATAGTAGTTGTTTGGCATTGTATATGTGTATAATAAGGCCATGGATACTCCCAGCAGGATTTTCAGAGCCACTCGATTCGTGTGTGTTTGGGTGTCAACCACTACTACTACCTTGTTGTGCTCTATTTTTTCCTGCCAGTGCTTGTCAAAGCCATCCCATGTATAGGTAAGGACTTGAGAATGTCTACTGAAGTATATGCATCACTCATGGTGGAGTTATAACAAGACGGCAAAACATCAATATCTAAGCAACAGAATGATAGCATACCACCACTTGATGGCCAAACATTGTCGGACAGCCGGTTCGATTTCAAAGTGAAAAATC
>Ga0214481_100280_pt1 | contig 27604 bp, 18 predicted proteins | sample M1_20Mar14CPVII9_4_FD_165057 | JGI IMG/M metagenome (GOLD analysis project Ga0214481, IMG submission 165057) | Marine eukaryotic communities from Monterey Bay, California, United States - M1_20Mar14CPVII9sort6BwellG10 | ecosystem: Environmental > Aquatic > Marine > Unclassified | place: USA...
ACCAACAAGGAACAGGCGAAATACCTTGCGTTTCTGAAACAAAATATTGAAATCGGCGGCCTTTTGGAGGGATTCAAAACAACCATCAAAGCGATGTTCTTGAGTCCCGAATCCATCTATCGAATGGAGTTCGGTTTTGGAGACGTCGATGTGCATGGGCGTCGAATGTTGTCGCCCGATGAATTGGCCTACGCGCTTGCGTACGCTCTGACCGACCATGGTCCAAAACGTAATCGTTTTATTCGCGACGCCATGGAGAATGGGCGATTAAAAACCAAAGAGGACGTGGCAACACTTGTGCGGACGTTGATGGATGAGCAACTCACCAGTGGCCACTGGGATCGAAAAGATCTTCCTCGCATTAAACGTTTTTTTGAAGAGTTCTTTGGGTTCCATCGGGCGGGTACGGTGTTCAAAGATAACGAGCGTAAACGCGTCGAAAAAATTGCTCAGTGGAATACTGAAATGCTGATCTTTGATGCAACGTTGTTGATTCAGCATGTATTGAAAAAAGATGAGAACGTTATTGCCGAGTTACTGACGACAAACGATTTTTTTATCGCCCATCCAGGAGACAATGAGTATGCCCGGGAGCGTTATGAGGAAAAGGTAGCCGAGGTCACGGGGGATGGATACATCGAAGCACGGGTTCAAAAACGCCAGGAACAGATTGACCGCGACTTTAATTTTAAAGCGATGCCGGAGAAGGCGAAGGAAGCACTTCAAGCAACGCGAAACGAAGCGGCGCGAATAACAGCAAACTTTACAGATGCACTCGAGAGAGGTCTCTATTCCCATCCGAGTTTTCCATTCACGAACAAGTCACGTGGAATTGGGGATCTGTTGTATATTGGGCCGTACAACCTACCGAGTAGTGGACGTGTCGAGGAGCAGTTGTGGGATTGGCCAATAGAGCAACCTTTGGAGATGCCGGTGGATCAACGCGCCGGGTTGTTAACGCATCCAGCCTGGTTGGCGGCTCATTCGCTGAATGAGGATAATGATCCAATCCACCGGGGGATTTGGGTTTATAAACGACTTTTGGCCGGAGTTCTCGGCGATGTACCACCGGATGTAGATGCTTCGGTATCCATGGATCCCCATAAAACTCTGCGGGAGAGAATGGAGTCATTGCGGGCGGAGCGTTGCTGGAAATGTCATCGCAAGGTCAATCCGCTCGGCGAAACTTTCGAAATTTTTGATGACTGGGGGCGTTATCGAAATCATCATTATTTTGACGAGGAAGGTAAGATCTACCTGCGGCGAGATGGTCAGTTTGACCGAAAGTTAAAAGAAGGAAAGCTGACAACTCGCGCAATTGACGCCTCTGGAGAAATTCGTTTTTCAGGTGACCCAGACGTCGATGGTGAGGTGAAGGATGCGGTCGAAATGATGCAACGGTTAGGCAATTCGGATCGTGCCCGTCAGTCATTCATTCGGCATTTATTCCGATACTTTATGGGGCGGAATGAAATGCTCAGCGATTCAAAAACGTTGATTGAAGCGGAACAGGCTTATTTAGATAATGGTGGGAGCTTTAAAGCTCTCGTCGTTTCGTTGTTGAGCTCAGATTCATTTTTATACAGGCGTTAAAACTACTTAACTGATACGTGGTATATCCAATGTTATTAACGAGACGTCGCGCAATTCAAAATCTTTCGATCGGCGGAATGTCGCTTGCGATGGCATCCTGTCTGCGGTCGATACGGGCACAGGCTGATGGAGATGAGCGAACGCTGCCCAAGCGATTTGTTTTCGTGGTTAAATCTTCTGGCATCGATAAGTTTAATCTCGTACCTGAGGGGCTCGATAATCACTTCATTGATCCGGATGATGGTAAGAAGCTCGGCAATCGAGGACGGCGGCAAGGGCCGCTCGTGGATGTTTCCCTCGCAGATCATAAATTGCCTGAAAAATTGGCTTCATTGGAGAGTCTCAAGGATCGGCTAACCATTATTCAAAGTCTTTCCGGTGTTGGATTCAGGGGGAACCATACGAAGGGCTTTGGTACGCTTTCGCTCCACGATTCTGAAACCGTGGCCGTTGCGCCAACGCTGGACTGTCTTCTCGGGCGAGAGCTTTCCGACGGGCCTTATCCGATGTACGGGATGGCGATGAATGGGCGATTACTCGGAAATGCAAAGCCAGAAGATTCTTATTGTTACCCAAATCTCTCGGCCTTCGGTGCCGCAAAACCAGTTGCCTATCAGGCCTCGCCGCGAAAAGCTTTTCTAGAACTATTTGGCTCAGCCGTTGCAACACCAGCTCAACTAGAAAAAAAACTGGCGCTCAACGGTAACCTGATGGACTTTCTGACTGAAGATGCGAGAAGGGTCGAAAAGCAATTATCGGGAGACGGTAAAGAGCGATTCGATCTTTATATGAATTCTTTTCAGTCGCTTCGGAAAATCGAAAACAAGAAAGCGGCTCTGCTCGATCAAATTCAAGCGCATGCACCGCAGCTTACTGAACGCTATGATTCGACAACGACCTCCGCGCGGATCGAATCTCATTTTGAAATTGCTTCCGCTGCACTAATCGCCGGACTAACAAACGTCATTACGTTACGCCCTGACACCCTTGGTGTAAAATACTCGGAACTTGGCATTTCAGATCACGTTCACGCACTGGGGCATCTGGGTTACAACACCGCTTCGAATGGTTTGACTGGTCATCAATCGCGGTTGGAAATCGAAAAATTGCATCTCCGAGAGATCGCAAAAATGGCCAAGAAATTCGATAGCATTCCAGAAGGAAATGGCTCGATGCTCGATAATACGATGATCGTCTATATGTCTTGTTCTTCCGGTGACCATCACTGTGAAGGACATGATTGGCCGTTTGTTCTTTTAGGTGGCATGGGTAAGAAAATAAAGATGGGTCGCTACCTTGAGTATCCTAAGTATGGCGACCAAGGCCACCAAACGGTTGGCAGTTTGTACCTCTCGCTGATGCGGGCAGCTGGTTTGGAAACATCAGAGTCCTTTGGCCAAGCCGACTCGAATTTAAAACATCTCGCTTTGAAGGGGCCGCTCAGCGAATTGATGGCTTGAGTATTTTCTGTGTTAATGTCTGGCGGTTGCTGCTTAAGTTGTCTTCGGAGAAATGACTGATTTGTATTCGTTTATTTGCCCAATATTTCCCAATCACACCCTTCGAGAGTCTCGAAGGTTGTCATTAATTCGGTGGGTGCGAAACGCAGTAATGTTTCAATTGATCTGGCAATTGCCCCTTTGCGTTCTGGCAGCTTCACCGATGAATGACGGGTACGAATCCCAAGTCAAGCCTTTTTTCAAAGCCCACTGCATTAAGTGCCACGGCCCGGACAAGAGTAAAGGTGAGTTAACCCTTCATACGTTGGATGGTGATCTCGGTTCAGGGCGTGGGATTCAACGGTGGGAGTCTGTGTTAGAAGCAATCGAGTCCGGGGCGATGCCTCCTGAAGATGAGCCACAGCCAGATCAATCTGAGCGTCAAGCAGTTGTAGATTGGATCAATAAAGGGATCCGCGGTTACGTCGAAAAAGCGAGGGCCGAGCCTTCCGCAGCCACCGCGCGTCGACTGACCAATTTTGAATATGAAAATACGATGAGGGATCTTCTGGGGGTAGACTTGAACCTCATCGAGTACCTACCTGAGGATCCTGTAAAGCCCTATCATTTCAACAATACTGCAGAATTCATGCTTCTTGGGCCGGAGCAAATTGATCGTTATCTCGAAACTGCTCGCCGCGTTTTGGCTAGTACGATCGTTGATTTGGAAAAACCTGAAACGTTGAAAACGCGGCAGGAATGGGATTCGGGTGAATCTAATAAGGGATTCGCGAAAAGTCTTCAGCGAAACGAAATTGCGATCCATAATTCTCGCCGTGGCACCCCCGGTCAGGGCATGGCGGTGAAGAATTTTCCGAGGACCGGTGAATTTCGGATACGCTTTCAGGCTTCGGCGGTTTTCCCAAACGGGGCGTCCGAATTGCCGCTTCGGTTTGTGATGGGCTACAACATCAATATCAATAGCTCCACGCAGGAGATTGCGCCGGTGGGAGTGGTTCACTTGCGGAACTCACCAGACAATCCGCAAGTCTACGAACTGCGGGGGCGTATTGAAAATTTCCCTGTCCAGAAAGGTCGGATGCATCGCGGAAAATTGCAGCCGGACAGTCTCACGATTACTCCTCAAAATATCTATGATGACGGTACGCTGAATGACGAGAATCGATTTCTTTATTGGCCGAGGCAGCCAGATATGCCACGGGCAGTGGTCGACTGGATTGAATTCGAAGCACCGGTAAATGAAATTTGGCCGCCGGAACATCACACTCGCATTTTGTTCGATTCTCCACTGCGCCAAAGTGATCCTGAAAACTACATTCGGCAAGTCCTGACTCGTTTTATGTCACGCGCCTACCGCCGGCCTGTGATGCGGGAAGAGGTGGATCGATTTTTGGAAGTTTACAACCTGCTGAAACCTCAACTCGGTTCTATCGAGGCAACCATGCGTGAGACTTTGGCGATGTTGCTGGTGACACCCCAATTCCTCCTTCATACGAAAGCGGATGGCAAATTTATAAGTCATGAATTTGAGCTTGCCTCATCGCTTTCCTATTTTCTCTGGGGCAGTATGCCGGACAGCGTACTTTACGAACTAGCGTTAAGTGGCGAGCTGAATGATTCCGAAGTGATTGCCGAACAAGTCAAGCGAATGCTCGCTGACCCACGCTCTGAAGATTTTGTTTCGAACTTTACCAATCAGTGGCTTAGTTTGGCAAAGATGAAAACAGTTCCGATTAATCGCGATCTTTACCCTCGATTTCTTTACTACGTTGAGGCGGGGGAACGGGCTGGTACCGAGAAGCCTTACATTCCTACGATTCGCGATTACATGATGGACGAAACGATTGGTTTTGTCAGTGAGCTTATTCGCCGAAATGCCAGTGTGACAAATTTGGTAGATTCCAATTTCGCGATGCTCAATCAGTCGTTGGCGGCGCACTATGGAGTCGAGGGGGTCGAAGGCCAACGTCTTCGTCCGGTTGGAATTAAGGCGGAGCATCATTTAGGTGGTTTGCTAACTCAAGGTTCGGTGTTGATCGGCAATGGTACCGGTTCCGCTCCCCATCCAATTTATCGAGCGGTCTGGTTACGCGAGGCGATTCTTGGTGACGAAGTAAAAGCACCGCCTGCGGAGGTCCCTGCCCTCGCAGATTCTGCAGGTGATTCCGCTGAGCAGGCGCTCAGTATGAAAAAACTGCTTGCTAAGCATCGCACCGTCGAGAGTTGTAATGACTGTCATGTTCGACTTGATCCGTGGGGGATACCCTTTGAGCGATACAACGCCATCGGTAAATATCAGAGTCTGGTTCCCAAAGAAGGGACGCGTGTTCGTGGATTTGACAAAAAACGTGACAATGACCTCGCTGGCTATGCGAAGTATCTCGAAGGGATCAATACGCAAGTGGTTCTGGCAGAATCTCAGGTGCCGCACGGTCCGCAAGTGGATGGAATGGAGCAACTGAAGGCTCATCTGTTGGATTCGAGAAAGCAAGATGTTGCTGAAAATATGATCCGCCGGCTACTTGTCTACGGTATTGGGCGTGAGCTTAACTACCGTGACCGATACGAGGTCGAGAACATTTTCAGCCGGGTCAGGGAAAATGATTTTCTCTTACAGGATATGATCGTTGCTATTTGTCAAAGCTCAATTTTCCACAATCGGACAGGCAACGTAAGTAAAGGTGACAACTAATGAAACATAAATCTTGGCATCTCGACCGTCGCGATCTCCTCAAAGGAGGAGGGATTGCAATTGCACTTCCCCTGCTCAATGGCATGGGAGCCGGATTGGAAAAGGTCATGGCGGCTGATTCCAAGAGGATGGGTGAAGGCGAGCCTCCTAAACGCATGCTCGTCAGCTATTTTGCTTACGGTGCCTACATGCCGGAGAGTCCCACAGGGGTGCCACATCCGGGTAAAAAGGCTGAGACAGAAGAACATCATCCGTGGAGTTGGTGGCCGTGTAAAGAATCCGGGCCGTTGAGTTTTAATGAATCATCTTCTCCTTTTAAGCCGCTCAAAGAAGATGTTTCTTATTTGCGGGGACTTGATCATGCGGGAGGATGGAAACTTGGTGGTCACAGTTCTGGCGATGTTTTTGCTACGGGCGCTGACATGATTGGGGCCGAGAAAACCAATAATATTTCTATTGATCAGGTAGCGGCTCAGTTGCACGGCCACAAAACCCGTTACTCATCACTCGTGTTGGGGACGGAGGGAGGGACTGGATCTTACGGGTCTTGCAAAACGCTATCCCATCGCGGTCCCGGTCGGCCCATCCCATCCCTTCACAAGCCGCAGGAGATCTTTAATGGTTTGTTCAATCCCTACACTGGTAAGGGAGTTGAGCAGGTGCGAGCAGGACTGAAACGGGATGCGAGTATTCTCGACCTCGTGCTCGAGCACAGTCGTAGTTTTAAAAATCGTCTTGGTAATGAGGATCAAGGCAAAGTAGATGAATATCTCGATTCCATTCGCGCTTTAGAACAAAGAGTGGAACGAACCAGCAAGTGGACTCATGAGGCTCTGCCTGAAGTTGATACAAAAGGACTCAATCTTGAGGTCTCGCATAAAGAGCCTGAGGAATACATCCGATGCATGTATGACTTGGTCTATCTAGCATTCCGAACGGATTCGACACGATTCGCAACGTTGATGTTGGAAAGCGAGCAATCGTCGAACAGCGAAATGTGGAATTACGCTACCTATGTTCTTGGATACAAAGGTGCCACTCACGATATTGCGCACAAGCGTCCGGCTGATTACTCGGGGAAATGGGATCAGTGGCGAGCCAAGCAACACGCCTATTTTCTTCAGCGTCTTCGCGATACGCCAGAAGGCGATGGCAATATGCTGGATCGTACACTAGTGCTTTGGGGTTCGGCTCATCCACACGCATCTCACAGCACCAAAAACTACCCGATCCAACTCGCTGGCGGCAGTCGTTTAGGAGTCAAGCATGGACACCTTCATGAATTTATTGGTGAGAAAAAAGTCCCGTTAGCGAACCTGTTCGTTTCAATGCTCAATGCGGTGGACGTTCCCCTCGAAAAATTTGCTGATAGTACAGGCCCAATGACTGAGTTAATTCGGTGACGGCCGAGTATGTTGAAGTTTGCGATAAGCGTGGCTTCGTTAATGAGTTCGCTTAAAATGGTTGAAAGGTATGCAGGCTCTTTATTAGCGGCCAGCTTATAATCGGGTCGGCAATAAAGGTGCATTAATATCGGTGCAGTGATAATTTCATGACTACAATTTTGACTGAACAGATGCACAAAACCAGTTTGAAATTTCGCCTTTGGTTCGTCAGTTTCGTGTTTTTTTTGTTAGGCGGTGTTAGCCTTTTCGCCCAAGAGGAAATTCCGCTTCGTAAACCGAATGCTCCTAAGCTCCCCGTCGTCTATCCCGAGATTGTTTTGCCAGAGGGATTGGGGCCACATTATTATGTGAATGCCGAGGAGGTCAGTCGTTTGCAAACGGCCTACGAATCCGGCGGTAAAGTGGCAAAGTCGCTGGCCAATATTGTTCGTCAGGCTCAATTCGCGGTTGGGGTTCCAATCACGTTTCCGCCCAGAGGCGGCTTGCACAGTTCGCTCTACCATTGCCCTGATTGCCAGCGCAAGTTGAAGCCGGTGTTAGATGAGTCACAGCAAATTGAACATCATCGCTGTGGAAAATGTGATAAGCATTGGAGCGGTTTTCCGTACGATGACGTTTACTACACCAAGGTGCATGCTCAGAATTTTAAACGCGGGTTATTGGTGGCCAAGGCGTTTACCCTGACTAACGAAGATAAGTACGCGGAGTTTGTTCGTGATCTTCTCGTGGGTTATGCAGATCGTTATCGGGGATACAAAAGAACGAAGGGAATTTTATCGCCCGGACGATATGGACACATTTGCTCAACCGATCACGAAGCGGGTAGCTTGATGATGCAATATCTTGGGCCAATGTATGATATGACCGGGCATCATCCGTGTTTCACCAGTGCAGACCATCGGCATCTCAAAGGCGATATGATCGAGCCGATGATGACTTATTTTGATACTGCAACGATGCGTGGTAAGAGTAATCATCATAGTTTTCACAATGCCGGTTACATTTGGGGTGGTGTACTTACGGGGGATAAGACACGAATCGCTCAGGCCATCTATGGAACAAACGGTGGGTTCATTGAGCAGGTTAGAACGGCGCCTTCTTTAGAAGGGTTGTGGCCAGGTGGATATGCCTACCACTTTTACGCACGGCGAGCCTTGGTTCGAACGGCTGAGGTTGCTCGGCATATTGATATTGATTTGTATGCAGAGCCGCAATTCAAAAAAATGTTTTTCCTGCCGGCCCAAGAAGTCATGCCTGATGGATTCACTCCCAATTTTGGCGACGACCCTGGCAAATATGTTGTCGGTCGGCTGGGGTCCGAGGAAGGTTATGCGGCCTATCGAGATCCCGCCCTAATCCCCTTGTTGTCAGCTGAGGTGACGTGGGAGAGCGTTCTTGCCGGACGGACAATGCCACTGCAGCAGGTTGAGTTTGAAAACGAAAGTATTCTTCTGCCAGATGGGGGGCATGCCATTTTGCGAGGGCGAGAGCCGGCTAGTTTTTCGCTCGCGATGCAGTTTGGGAAATACGGAACATCGCATTCGCATTTTGACAAACTATCTTTCATTCTTTACGGCAACGGTCAGCAGCTTGGGCTTGATTCAGGTAAACGTCATTCCGTCGATTATGAATCAGACGTCCATCAAGCTTATTACAGGGGTACCATCGGTCACAATGCGATTGTTGTTGATGGACATCCGCAACAGAGGAATACGAGTAATTGCGAGTTGCTGGAATTCGAGGCGGAAGGTGTCATCCCTTACGTAGGAGCCGCTAGTTCGGAACTGTATGACGGAGTTCGGCAGGTTCGCTGGCTGGCGGTGGCTCCAGAATATGTTTTGGTTTTGGACCAACTGCACTCCAACAAGGAGCACGTCTATGACTGGTGGTATCATTGCAAAGGTGAAAATGGAACGGTCGAGCAAGCTAATTCGGTAGGTCAGCCACGCAAAGAATCTGTCGATCCTGGATTGAAATATATTGCCGACATTCAACGTGGAAACGCGAGTGAAAATTTGTTGTGGGAAGTGAGTCGAAATGCCGGGCAGTTTCGATTAACACTTGCGAACGAAAGTGAAACGAGTGTTTTAACCGGAACTGGGCCGCTGACCAGTTTAGACAAACGTGTGCCTGCAGTGCGGTTCACCAGAACAGGCAAGGACGTTACCTTCGCTGCCGCCCTGGAATTCGTTGATCAAGATCAGGAACCTTTTGTTTTCAATATTCAGGTGTTTGTTAAAGAAGAAAAAACTTCTGTGACGGTTTCTCACGCAAATGGTAACGACAGGTTTGTGTTAACCAATGATCAGTTTTTGGTTTTGGATGGGCCGCGAACATCACGCGAGTAAACCTACGCGATCGCGGAGTATTCGACTTGGCTGTAATAACGTGTCTATCGAGCGATCGCTTCGAATTCCTTCTAATGGTCTTTTAATCATGCAAGTTGTTGCCGCTCAAAAGTAGCTATGAGCTACTCTTTGTGGTGTTGGCTCTCAGTCTTGCAAGCCATCGCATCGATCCGGGAAGTCGTCGCGTTTGGATGTTCATGAATTCATAGCCTTATCGTGATGATCGTCGTGAGTTCTTTCTTGGAATGACAAGCGTTGCGATAACTCAGGTTAGCATTCATGATTGATCAGTTCGTCCTTGAATTTGCGAATTAAGTGCACTTCCGAAGAGGTTGGTGCTGCGTGATATTGATGATTTCACGATAGCGGTCAGCGTAAGGCCACGACCAGATAATATTTTCCTGGAAATCAATGCATCGGACTTCCTGGGTGTCGGTGATGATCGGATAAATGATCTTGTCGTCATCGGTAAGAACAAAATCCCAAACTTTTCCTTTTGGCTTGTGGTTCCAAACGACGTTCCCTTTTTTGTTCACCTTAGAAATTTGGAACTTCACGTAATCGCAGATCATCTACTCGTAGGGGTGTTCCCGGTTAAGTGTGGATGTCACTCCGAGATGGGGGAACGATCGCTGGCTATCCTCGGCGAGTGCAGTGCAATCCAAGCCAAGTAGGGAGCTGGCAAGTCCAAGTGATTTCAAGAATTGGCGGCGTGAGTTTAGGCTGGGCATGGGGTTTTTAACGAGATGGGTTGTCCGTCAGAAATGCTTAGGCGATGATTTCGTCGATTGGATGGCCGTAGTCGCTGTCGAGTCGTTTATAGCCAGGAACCTCCAGGCGTCGGGGGTCAATGCCCATCAATTGATTGATTGTGGCATGAACGTCGGTGACATAGTGCGGATTTTCCACAGCGTGAAATCCCAGTTCATCAGTAGCACCATGAACGACGCCCCCTTTTACTCCCCCACCCGCCATCCAAACGCTGAAGCCAAACGGGTGGTGATCTCTGCCATCAGCCCCTTGCGACCCGGGAGTCCGTCCAAACTCGGTTGCAAACACAACGATCGTGTCGTCCAGCAGACCTCTTTGTTTAAGATCTTTTAATAAGCCTGAGGTAGGTAGGTCGACTTGTTTTGATAGTCTTGCATGTCCTTTGCGTAGTCCTGAGTGATTGTCCCACGCGCCCGCGGCGCCATCGCCATGCATGATTTGAATAAAACGCACTCCCCGTTCAGAGAAACGCCGGGCAGCGAGGAGTTGCTGGCCGAAGGCTTTTGTCTCAGGCTGATCCAGGCCATAAAGTTCACGAGTTTCTTTGGATTCGTTTTTGAAATCTAAAACTTCGGGAACGGCGGTCTGCATCCGAAACGCCAGTTCGTACGATTTGATCCGAGCTTGGAGGGCAGCGTCGCCGGGGTACTGTTCTCCGGCAAGATGGTTGAGCTGGTTAGTAAAGTTCAGATTTCTGCGTTGCTGGTCTGAATTCATGCCGCCGTGCGGAGCCGCGTAGTCGAGTGGGTTTTTCGGATTGATTTTTAAATTGACGGCATCGTAGGCCGGTCCCAAATAATGGCCGTCTCGTTTGTCAAAAAAACGCGGCCCAATATTAATGAATTGAGGAAGGTTGTCACTGAGCGAACCTAAGCCGTAGTTGAGCCAGGCACCAATGGTGGGAACCCTTGGGTCCAGCATATGGCGACCGGAATGGAATTGCACTTGAGCTCCATGATTGTTGTCAGTGGTCCACATCGAACGAATGAAGGCGATGTCGTCAGCACAGGATCCGATATGCGGAAACCAGTTGCTGATTTCGACACCGGACTGTCCATATTTTTTGTATCCTGTTTGCAATGGGTAGATCGTTTTACGATCTTTGCCATTAGCATCGTCCACTACAACCACCCGAAGATTCTTAAAGTTTTCAGGGTCGAGGACATTGGCGTGAGGCGTATCGCTGACGGACTTTCCGGCAAATTTATTCAGCGCGGGTTTGGGGTCAAAGCTCTCCATATGGCTTACGCCACCGCGCATGAATAGCCAGATCACGCGCTTGGCTTTTGGTTGGAAATGCGGCTCGCCAGTGGGCTTTTTGTGTTCTTCCGCTGCAACAATTCCCCCCAACGCTAAAGAACCAAAGCCCAGTGCGGATTGAAGTAAATATCGACGGCGTGAAATATCGGTCGGTAGCTTCATCGGATGACCTGGAAATCGTTGTGGTTTAGGAGTGCGTGGACAAGCTGGTTTCGCTCTGGGTTCGCTTTCAAAAAGTTCAGGCAAGCGGCTGTCTCTTGTTCGGAAGGAACCCTCGCGAGAAGTTGAAGGAAAGCGGCTTTGGTAAATTCAATGTCTGTCAAATTTTTGTTGAAGCGGGCAGTGATTAGGTTTGCGGATTCAATGGCTTCTCGGCTATTCATCAGTGCGAGTGCCTGTTGTGGAACAATGCTTTCGTTTCGCCGGTAACAACTAAAAACATCGGCGTCATCAAATATCGAAACGAACATGTCGCGGCCATCGCGAGAATGGAACAGGTATAGGCTGCGACGGCGTACGTTGGGGCCAAACATTACAGGGGGACCACCGATCGTCAAATTGAGTTTGCCGGACAGGTGAAAGAGGCTGTCCCTCAATACCTGAGACTCCATCCGGCGATTATTCATTCGCCAGTAGTAATGGTTTTCAGGATCGCCTGCGAGTGTGTCGGGGTCAGCTCCCAGGTTAGAAGAACTGCGTTGCCATGTTTTCGATTTGAGAATGAGACGGTGCAGGTGTTTCATGCTCCAGTTCGACTCAATTAACTCGATTGCAAGGTAGTCAAGTAAATCTTGATGCAGCGGCTTGGGTGAGCGTCGACCAAAATCAAAAACTGATTCGACGAGTGGACTTCCAAAGTGTCGGGTCCAGATGTGGTTGACGGCTACGCGGGCGGTCAATGGGTTGTCCCGATGAGTGATCCAATTTGCGAGAGCAGTCCTCCGTCCGGTGCTGGTTTTGGAATAGACGGCAGAGTATTGGGAGGCCTTGTGTGAACTTTGATCGAGCGCTCGCTGGCTACCTCGCAATGGAGCGAGGGTCGGCAGGTTGTCAGATGCCAATGCCAGTTGTGCCTTCTCTTTTTCCTTTGCGGCACTAGCTCTCTTGCCCGCATCCGCCTTGATTAAGTCTACTTCGGCTTTTGCCACCGCAGCCTGGAGGCTCAAGCGGGCGGCGAGTTCAGCTGATCCGTTACCCATTTGTTTTAACGTGGCATTGTCGGCTGCGATCTGGGCAACCAACGCGGCGTGTTTGGCCTCGGCGAGTTTGAGTTGAGCTTCTGCAAGGTCGACGGCTTGAGCAGGGTTGACGACAGCAGCCTGTTTGTCTGTCTCTATTAAGGTGGCGTCGCTGGCGAGCGGATCGACTTTGATCGAGTAAAAGTCAGCCGTTGAATCAAAGGCAAAAAGTTCCACTACGCCACCGTTTTTGCGAGGCGGGAGTCGGTAGGCCAACAAAAATTTACCATCCAAAGCGACGTTGATTAAGTCATCCCTGACTTTAATATTCAGCACGTAATCCTGGTTTAATCGGATTGGTAAATCAGCTTTGGTATTTGCCGGATAGATGTCTCGTCCAGCGACAGTATGGGCGAGTTGGACTTTGGGTCCATTTGTGAATGCACTGACATAAACGATATGGGCGTTCTCGCCTTTTTCATCTACATCAAAACGGATTCCTGTTGATTTCCATCGCTTACCCCCGGTCGTTTGGAAATTAAGGGTCAACTCAAAATCACGTGGATGGTGAGCTTTGGTCCGCAGGCAACTACGCTCCACGGTGGGCTCAGTTTGCGCAAGTAATCCTCCTTGGTATCGCCACCCTCGTCCGATAATTTCCCAGATGTCCGGTCTCGATTTTTTAAAGTCGTCACGCAGTGCGCTGACTTCCACCTTTGATTCCGCAGCGACTGCGGCTAACGCTTCCTTTTTTTGGAGTTGCAGCAAATTAACGCGAGCGGATTCAATCTGTTTTTTTGAATAGGCGAGCAAATCCATTTGTACGTATTTGCGGCCGCCCGGTGCCCAGGCGTCGGCGGGCAAATCGATTTTCGCTGCTTGCTTTCCAAAGCTGGCTAGAAATTTAGGTGGACCAGGGGGAACAGGATTGTCCTTAACCGGTTGAGACGGATCGCCTCGCAGATGGAGAAAGGTCGGAGCATCTGGCTTGTCATCATATACGCGTGGGAGCCCGTCTTGGTTGTAATCAGTAGTTCCGGGCAGCGCGTCGAGACGAACGTGATGCGGCTCGAAGATCGCTCGAAAACGATAGTAGTCTTCATGATCGATTGGGTCATATTTGTGGTCGTGACACTTCGCACAGTTAAGCGTTAATCCTAAAAACGATTTACCCGTGTGTTCGATTGTGTCATCGAGCCATGTTGTACGATTGAAAAGATAGTAATTTCTAGCCAAGTACCCAGTTGCGGCGACGGTCTTTAAATCAGTGGGCGCAATTTCGTCACCGGCAATCATCTCCATGATCATCCGATCATATCCCTTGTCTTCATTCAGAGATTGGATGATCCAGTCCCGCCAATGCCAGAGGTGTTTCTGACTATTCCGTAATTGGCTATTCAGGCCATACCAATCGCTGTATCGCCAGACGTCCATCCAGTGTCTCCCCCATCGCTCACCATACTGTGGACTGTCTATTAAAGAGTCAATGATTTCCTCAATTGGCAAATCTGAAAGTAGCTGTTCAGTCGTTGGAGGAAGTCCGGTCACATCAAGGTAAATTCGTCGTAACAATAAGCTTCGCTCGGCAGTTGCCTGGGGTTTGAATCCTTTTGCCTGCTGCGGTTTGGTAAGAAAAGCATCGACCGGGTTGGGGCCGCCACGGTTTGGCATTTCCGGTCGTCCGATTCGTTGAAACGCCCAATGTTCCATCGGGTCTGTTTCGGCCTGTTCGTTATCGGGTGCTGGCGCACCATCGGTAATCCAGTTCTTAATGTCCAAAACTTCTTGTTCGGATAGCGGTTCGCCTTCGGGGGGCATCCGCTCGGCATCGTCTTTTGAAGTGAGGCGGTGGAGGAGAAGGTTGTCCTCTAAAATACCGTAATCTTTCATCGATTCGATGGTATCGACGCGGAGTTCAGACTCTTGTTTCAACGCACCGTGACAGGCAAAACACCGCTCCTTTAAAAGTGGTTTAATTTTTTGCTTGTATAAATCGACGCTCGTTTCTTGACCCACCGAATGAGTCGGATAGGTCGCAATCCCACAGAAAGAGATCGCTAGACTGGCGATGAATTTACAAAAGTTAGTCATTGGGTCGTTCCGATCCTATCCAGCACTGGGTGATTGCACTGGATGTGATGTGATAATGCCTTTGCGGCCTTCTTTCGATCACGGTTAATGATCGCGGTTAGTATTTCGCGATGTTGCTGGACAGCCTCAACGGCAGCTTCACGATTTTTTCCTTCCCATTCAAATAAAATTCGAAAGAATGGAGCGTGTCGATTAAAGAAGTCTAAAATGTAAAAATTGTCTGACTTCTTGATGATGTAGATGTGAATCCGATCGTCAATCACGGGAAAGTCTCGTGCATTGTTTGCTGGAATATTTCCGTCATGCATTGCTTGAAGTTCAGTGTCATCGAGTCGATTCCAGGCAAGATCAAGCGCCTTGAGTTCTAGAACTTCGCGAGTGTCTAGATAGGCTCGCAGATCTGCATGGGTGAAGTGACGTATCTTCCATCCGCGACGCGGGATGTGTTCAAGTAGTCCCTGACCTGCGATGAGATGGCATATTTCACGAACCGCAGAGCGACTGAGTTTGTGATGAGTCGCTGTTTTCTCTTCACGCAGAAAAGTCTCCTCAGCTAATAAGCTTTTCTGGACGATCTCGCGGAGGATTGACTCGTAAGGATCAGTGGTGGGACCCGAAGACGGTTGCAATGTTGAGTCGCTGGTAAAATCGAAAGCATCGGGAGCCTGAAGGCGACCGTTGGATAGCTTGATCAGTTTACCTCCTTCGATCAGCTTTGAGATGACGGTTCGCACAGGTGTTTGGCTTACACCGTAATGAGAGGCCAGCGCAGCAACCGTCAACTTGCAGGGCGTATTTCCAGAAGAGAGATGCGACGTGATGTCGTATTCAATTTTTTTGGTTAGCTCCACAAACCCGTTCCTATGGCCAATCGAAAAACATGTTTTTGCCAACAGTTTGATCTTGAGTTTGTAGCATTGGCGGCTGGGGCTGTCAAATAGAGGTTGGGATCGGTACCGCAATTCAGTCGGTCGCCAGCCAATCGGTCCGCATAATTTTTCGTGCGAAGAGGTGGATTCGACCTAACAAGAAGTTGGGTTTCTGGGGAGATTTCCGGCCAGCCTGCGCGTTCAGGGAACGCATAGGATTTGTCTAGAAAAACTAGTGTTGATAGGGGCGCGTCTATTTCTCACTGCAAGCAGGGAAGCAGTCCAAGAAGAGAGTAAGGCCAGTTTGAAAATTCAAACTAGCTGGGACCTCGAGGCGGTCGGCAATCTAAGATTCGCCCAGTTGTTGAAAGTAACAACTGGGCGGGCGACTCTTATACAGAAGTTCTTCAATTCAATTTTGTCATCAGACAACAAGATGAATTAAACAAGTTTGAATTAAGCAAGTTTGCAAGTTGCTTTCTTGTCAATCAGTTTGCAAACTTTAAAAAGAAGAACATTGGAGTATTCGTTCTCGGGAATTGACTCGCCCGCTTTTAGACGCTCCGCGGTTTTATATGAATCAACTACGCTCAAAATGCCTAGGACGACGCCTGGAAGAACACAGAGAATCGAGCCAATGAATGTCACGACTATGGTCATAATCCACTTGTTGGTTTGGCCATTGATTACAATATGGCCAATACCAAGTACAAACCATGTCAGAATTGCCGCGGCAATCGGATTCGCATCTGGTTTCGAGATCATCGTCATGGGAAAGCTCCAATTTGAAAGTGGTACTGTATGTTCAAAAGTCAACTACCAAAATGTCTGCGATTTTTCTAACATAAATCGAAACGGTTTGTCGGCGAATTGATTACTTCTCCCTGTTTTCCGTGATTTTCTCTGATTTTCTGGTTAAGACTTTCCTTTTTTACGTTCTGTCAATCAACCAGTTCTCTCTTCAATGGCCAGCTTCTTATCGTGGAATCACCATGTTGTTTCCCCGATTGTCTCCCCGGTACTGGGTTTTAAAACGAAGCCGTAGCAGCTAGTGGGGGAGGTGCGGTTTCGCCCAGGCGTACAGGTACATTCCGGCGAGTGCGCCGGCACAAGTGAATCCAGCAAGTCCAACCCCGCTACCAAGTTGTGCGTAAATGGGTCCCGGGCAGGCACCGGTGATGGCCCAGCCGGCACCGAAAGTCATGCCGCCGAGCGCAACACCTTTATGAAAAGGTTTGGGTTTGTATTGGATTGGCTTACCGTAGATATCGGAAGCCTCACATTTTCGAATAATGGCCATTCCCAGCATCGCGACGGCAACGCCTGAGCCAATAATTAAATACAGATGGCTGTCTTGGAACAAGAACATGTCGTGAACTCGCTGCCATCTGACGACTTCGGATTTGGTAAACAGGATCCCCAAAAAAGTTCCGACCATTAGAGTGGTTGCATACACTAGCGATGAATCAACGGCCGAAGTGGTGCTTCGAGCTGTTGTATTAGTTTCTGTTTCGGCAGTTGGGGCGGGTGCCAGATGATCTGTATTTTTGTTGTCGAGTAGTGTTGCCATACCTAAATAACCTTAGAAAAGAATGTGTCCCAAGCCCCAGGTGACGCCGAGGCCGCCAACGAAAAAGAAAATGGTGGCGACGACACTGGGAAAGTTCCAATTCGCAATCCCAGTAATTGCGTGGCCGGAGGTGCAACCCCCCGCGTACCTCGCTCCGAATCCGATGAGAGTGCCTCCAATGAATAACTTGGCTGCACCCCAAACGCTGAAAAATTCAGCAGGAAGAAATTCAATCGATTCCGCCGAGAGCCAATGGCTTCCAATGAAACCGCCGATCACAATTCCAAATGCGAAGACGAGCGTCCAGGTTCCTTGACGACGATCGTAATTCTTCAGATAGTCGAGTTTGCTGCGGGGGGAGCATAATGCCCCGATTTGCTGGAAGCTGGTTGAGATTCCAAATCCTTTTCCTGCCAATAAATACAAAAGTGGAACCGTGAGACCAATGAGTGGGCCGGAAAACCACCAAGGCCAAGGTTGTAGTAGAAAGTCTGTCATGGGTGTGGATCAGTAAATATTTTATGGATGTGGTTTAGTTCAACGCGCAAGAGATGGAGACGGGTTCTTGTGGTAACGCGGATTTGAGCGATGGTGATTCCTTCACTATCGGGTAGCCAGCGGTTTCCCATCGTTCGATTCCGCCCGATAGATTGATCACATTTTTGACTCCTAATGAACTGAGCACGCTTGTTGCAATGGCGGAACGACTTCCCGTGCGACACTGCAATACAATGGAGCGGTTATCTTTTTGAGACGTTGTTTGACCGAACTCCTCGGCGAGTCGCCCTAGGGAAATGTGTTCAGCACCAGCGATTCGTCCAGCGTTCCATTCAGATTTTCGCCGCACATCAACCAACCGAATTGAATTGGTTGACAACGCCTCTGCCAGCCATTGGGGAGATTGTTGTTGAGATTTTTCACTTGCTAAGCCTGACGCGTAGACCTCATCTGCATCCAAATAGCCTTCGATATCGTCGATTCCAATTTCATGCAGAATTCGAACTGCTTCCAGAACCTTCTCGCCAGTCGAGATGAGATAGGTGGGAGCCTCGTAGTTGATGAGCCAGCCGCCCTGGCTTCCCAAATACTTCATTGGCAGGTTGATTGTTCCGGGAACATGTTGGCTGGCAAATTGTTCAAATGCTGCGGTGTCGATGATGTTGTAGGCTTGGTCAAGAGAATCAAGTTGCTGCGGTGTTAATTTTGGGGGCCTAAAATCACCGATGATTTTAGGTCCCAACTTATTGAGCTTCTTCATCAAGCCAAAGTAAGGCGGTGCCTCGGGTTGGTCATCAAGGATGAATCGAACGAAGTCTTCTTCGTTTGTAAATTGGAGGGCTTGGTTGAAGCGTTTTTCATAACCAACAGTGCTCGAAGGGATCGCACCTAGTCCTTTGCCGCAGGCGCTTCCTGCACCATGGGAAGGCCAGATTTGAAGATAGTCGGGCAGCGAATTGAACTTTTCAATCGATCGGAATAAATCGCGAGCTCCCTGATCAGCCGAGCCGGCGATGCCTGCGGCTTCTTCCAACAGGTCTGGACGCCCTACTGATCCGACAAATATGAAGTCGCCGGTAAAGATCCCCATCGGCTCATTAGCACCGGATCCAAGATCGGTCAGGATCAGCGAAATGCTCTCGGGGGTGTGGCCGGGAGTGTGCATGGTGGTGAGCTGTATATTGCCGATAGCAATGTGGTCACCGTCCTTTAAGCGTTGAACTGAGTATTCCGAGCCCAATTGGTATTTCCAATCGGCAGGGCCTTCGTCAGATAGATAGAGCGTTGCCTCGGTTTGCTTTGCCAGTTCGCAACTCCCTGAGAGATAGTCAGCGTGGATATGTGTTTCGACACAGCCAGTGATCTTCATTTTTTCAGCGGCAGCAGCTTTTAGGTAAGGCGTAATCGCGCGAGCGGGATCAATGATGAAGGCTTCCCCCGTTCTTTGGCAGCCGACTAAGTAAGATGCGTGAGCCAGAGCTGTATCATAAAAATATTTAAGTAACATTGGTTCACTTTTTAAGAAGAGTAGCGGTGCGATTTTTTGGACCCCATTCCTGTGACGGGGGTTGTCTGAAATTGGAACTAACCAAAACGACGGTTAATACAGCTCAAGATGTCTTGCAGTTGAGGTTCTGCTATTTCGTAGTAAACGGAGCGACCTGATTTCGAACTTGTTAGCAAGCCACACTGTTGTAAAAAACGCAAGTATTCCGAGGTTGTCGATTGTGTTAATCCAAGCTTCTGCTTGATTTCCATGACGGTGTAAAGTTCGCCGTCGAGTAGTAATTGGACGATCTGCAGGCGACGAGGGTGAGCGAGTGCTTTCAGGCACTCAGCCGCCCGCGCGAGTGATTTGTAACTTAATAGGTTGGTGGAATTGTCTTGTTTCATTGGTTCTCCTCGATGATATGTTTATATATCGGAATATGTCAATACATTGTTCGGTAGTTTTTGGAGTGTTTTGCAGAAATACGAAAAAACGGCAGAAGCTATCCCGCAGATTTGCCAGCATGAAGAAAAAAGGCACTGGGTCTAGTGGTGTTTGTTCTAATCATTCAGGTGGCTAGAACTTTAAACGTGGTTGACGCCATGGTTCTAAAGAGGGGCGAGTTGAAGTCCATTATATGAGCCGTGCAGGCAAGAAATATCAGACCAGTTGTTAGTTGCAATCTTCGAGCTTGGTCGACTTGTCGTGGCCAACTTCGTTCAAGCAGGCTGGGTCTCGGGTACGGAATTGCGAGAGTTTTGAGTAACGGTTCATCTGATATTGCTTGCCTGTCTGTCGACAAGGCTTCAGCGATTTGGGTCAAGCGAGGTTGAGGATAGAGGTGAAGAGTGCAGCTCAATGTCAGTTTGAAACCACGTTTCGTCAGGGACTGGATTGACGTTGAAGAATGTCAGATGTCAAATGAGCTCGTTGGGTTTAAGGCGTTTGCCCAACCAACCGGAGTGTATTTTCCGAGCTGGTGTTCGTTTCTAACGTTAGTAGTTTCCTAAAATGAAAGGGTGCCAAATGGAATTTGGAAAAAACGAAGAGATTGTGGAGAGGGCAACTTTCGATAAAGATGCAATTATTAAGTACCATTGGACTGGGCTTATCTTTTTGTGTATTCCGATCGTGACCATTCCGCTCGCCCTGATCATCGCGGTGATTTATAAGCTTGTGCTTGACCGTGTTATCGATAGTTGGGAGTGCACTCTGACAACGAGGGCACTGCATGTCAAAAAGGGGATGTTGAACAAAATTGAAAAAACAGTTCCGTTGGAGAAGATCACAGACCTGCAAATGACTCAGGGATTTGTGATGCGTTATTTTGACTTGCGTAACATTGCCGTGGAAACTGCTGGCCAATCTGGACCAGGTAGCCTGATCAGTCTACTTGGCGTAAAAGACACAGAGCGTTTTCGTCGTGAGGTTCTCGATCAGCGAGATCGCATGGGGGGCTCGTCCGTCCCGGAACTCGAACCAGCGAGCGATAATGATTCCGATTCCGTTCTGCTGGAGATTAGGGACGAACTGAAGCGAACAACAAAGCTCCTTGAGGAGCTGGTTGAGCAAGGTTCGAATAATTGACGGAGCTGCATTTTCAGTTCCGGATCAGTCGTGCTTAGCGAAACGGGTATTCAACGATATTTCCATCACTTTTTTGAATCCAGTTTTTTAACGCCTGTTGTTCAATCGAATTTGGGAAAAACATAATCGATCCGTCAAGCAACAGTGCATTAAAGCCGCCGGGCCGGAGGTTCCCAACAGCGTTCACATCCAAGGCTGGGTCAAACGGAATGTCTTGAGGGGCTGACCAGTTGACCGCTGCGTCCTCGTTGGCTTCGACGGCAAGGATCGTATTCGCCGTACCATCAAGAATTTGCGCGAAGCCGATCGGTTTATCTCCAAACGCAGTGTCGTTCCCTTCAAAACCAAGATAGACCGTTTGTTTTTCGAGTTCTAAGTTCGGACAAGCGAAGATATGCGGCATTCTCGATAGAAGTTGGATGTTGTGCTCACTATCCCAGGATTCGTCCAAATGGAATTCGTCGTAGAGTTTCGATTCTTCGAGATAGGGCAGAATCGCAACACGCCAGCTTAGCAAAGGCCGCCCGTTTTTATCGCGAATGTTCGATGGGAATTTTTGGTGAACATCAAAGTAATTGTGAAAGGCAAGCCCAATTTGTTTGAGGTTATTTGCCGAAGAGGTTCTTCGTGCGGCTTCTCTAGCTTGCTGAACCGCTGGTAGTAACATTGCTGTGAGCGTTCCAATCACTGCCACGTTTGAGATTTGACCGCCTTGATTTTTTGCTTCAAAGAGAATGGTCTTTTGATTTCTAGTGGGTCGCATTTGGTCCTCCATGAACTGCCCGGCTCGTTCAAAATAGGCTTGAAAAGCCATCTGCATTGAGGGGTCGAGATCGGCAATTTGCCGCGTCATTTCTCCGGCTAAAACTTGGCGACCCATCTGGATACCCATGTCAACCATTCTCTCAATCTGGTTCCCCGCAGCATCATCGATGGCCGTGATTTTTAAAGACCCTTTTTGTTGGCCATCAAAGTTGGCCTCCACGACAACTGATTCTACGAGTTCAGGTAGGTCAAGGAATTGATTAAAGGGAGGTGGAATCTGGTTTTTGGGCGGGAGGTTTTGCTGGATGGTTTCGCGGACAGGTTCCATGATCATGTAAGCAGAAAACTGAGAATCCGGGTTGGCACTGTCGATCAAATTTGCAAGATCTCCAGTGTCATTTTTAGAGGCAAGCATTCTTGTGACAAAGGGCTCGAGACCAACAATCAATGTATTCTTATTGTACTGCAGAACCACTGGTGTCATGGCGTCGCGGCTGCGGTAAATCATCATGTCCTCGTAGCTGCCCATGATAAGTGAATCGGTAATCTTGCCGCCAAGGCTTTGTGCTTCAGCGAATGTGATTACCATTCCAAAACCGGGAGGGTTTCTCAGGTCTGTAAATGAATCAACCATCAGAACAGCATTTTGAATTTTGCACGGGTCGATACCAAACTCTGTTTGCCCAACTACAGAAAGGACTTCTCGCGGTACCATTTCCATTCCCGGTGACTTTAGGATTTCCGCAGGTTTGATCATGATTGCGGCTGTGGTTGAAGCTGGCATCAAGCCTGGAGGAATTTCGCCCTGTTGGCCGCTGGCAACCGTCAGGTATGCCGCATGAGGGCAGATAAGTGCACAATACAAGGCGGTTGTAAGTAGGTTTTTGATCACGTTAACAATCCTTGGCATGGGTGGAGAATGGTTGGCCAGTACACAGTTTTGCCAGTTTTATACTGGATTGCAACTGTCATGCGATACGAGGTTCTTTTGGTGTGAGGGCTTGGGGCAGGTGATTGGCTATCGGTAAAATCCTAGGGGGGCTTTCGTTGTTAAACGATCGACATTGGGAGAAAAATATGTTTTTCCTTTATTTCCAACGCTTACCCTGAAATTCCAACGGAATCTATTCAGTTTTTCGTGATGACTGCCTGCCCTAATCGCATGAGGGAACGGTCTTTGATTCAAGTGGACTTCGTATTGGATGTCCAGTGAATGGCTTCGCCTTCCCCGCCAAGCCTATGATTGGAAGCCAGCGTGATTGATGCGCCTGATAACGTGAAAAAGTAGTCCTTGTTGGAAATATCGAATTTGGGAATGGGATTGATTCTTGGGACGTGGTGATGCTGGGAGAGACTTGTTGGTTTAGGTCGCAATCGGAATTGACGCTTCTGTTGAATCCCAATGTAAAAGTGTCTCTAGCCAAGATTAGATTTTCTTGATTTCAGAAAAAGAGCCTCGGGAGTCGAGTGATTTTTCCTGTGGAATTCCTTCGACCGGACGGCCCCCGGTTCCCTGCTTGTAGTACAGCTTGTGCCCGGAACCCGACATCAGAACCCGGCCAACTTCTTCCGCGGTGATATGGTGGCGTAGTCCCGAGCCAATGATCTCTGAAACGGTGCCTTGGATTTTGAGTTCATGATCGAATCCTGATAATTTGATCTTGCCCAATTCCATATTTTCGATTGCTATTTGATAGCCATTACCCGAGACACTCAGTTCATTGCATGGCCCCCTCACAATGACCTGCTTGCTTAAGCCGCTCACGCGAACGACCTCGTTAAGCTTCGCCTCTATTATTCTTGCTGATGTCGCTGGTGGATTGGTGGTTGGTGGGGTTGTTTTTGCCGGCTTGGGTACAGGTGTCGTCGATTTGGGCCTATTGGGTTTCGGGCTAGTTGGTTTAGATCTGATTGGTTTAGATCTGATTGGTTTGGGATTGATTGGTTTGGGATTGATTGGTTTGGGATTGATTGGTTTGGGATTGATTGGTTTGGGATTGATTGGTCGAGGTATGCCGAGCGGTGATGGTTCGGGCTGCGCCCATGAAATGATTGTTTTCTGGATTTCCTTCCACGGAAATAGCGCAATTAGGATTAAGCATGCGGTGACGCAAAACGCCGCGATTATGTTTTTAGAATTTACAAATTGGGCCGGCGTGCGGGTTCGTTGGTAGGGTTTGCCGAAGCCGGGCTTGCGAGATCTTTTCCCGGATCGAAATTGTTTTCTTCCTAACGGTTTACCGTAGTCAAAATCGCCGCGGGTGCTGCCTCCTGGTGGTCGTCGGGATTCAGGAGCAAATTGAGAGCCTTGGTTCTCTTGGTTGACTGGACTGTCTCGGGAGGGATTTTGAGATTGCGGAGGGGCTGAGAAATCCGGATTTGTTTTTTGGGGAAGATCCGGGATCAGTCCTCTACGGCGCAGTTTTGCGTCGTATCTCTTTCTCTTTTCAGCATCAAGAAGAGTTTCTTTAGCGGCGTTGAGGTGTCGAGTTCGTCGTGCCGTTCGTTTGCCATCAGGGTTTCGATCTGGATGTACCGTTTGCATTGCGCGACGGTAGGAGCGTCGCAATGTTGCCTCGTCCGCGTCGTGCGGAACTCCGAGTATTTCGTAGTAAGTGCGAATGGGTGGCATGGGCAGGAAGGAGGGGAGCTGGGTGGATAATTACTATTTAGATTTGTGATTATCACCTTCGTTTCGCTGTAATGCCAATCAGTTCTTACTTCTTTTTAAGATCTGTTAAATAGATTGCGATGCCTGGGGAAAGCGATGCCAAAGTAAAGCGATGCCAAGGTAAAGCGATGTGTAGGTCGTTCGTGTTGCTGTGGGGAAGACCGCGAGGGGAACTTTGATTTCTAGTTGCTTCTCATCTCGCCGGGTGTTGTCCCGGTTGAGGTTAAACCGTGAGGTTTCTATTCTCGATTGAGCATGCTGGTTCCGATCGCGATTCCCGCGATGCCGATACCGAGCAGGATTCCGCATGGCAGCATCATCTCGGAGAGATTGAAGTCGCGCCAGATCGCGCCTTCCATTGCGAGGATGCCCCATTTAACTGGACTGAGAATACTCAGGCTTTTCATGAACTGAGGCATAAACATCACGGGGATCATGGCTCCCCCAAACATGGCCATCACCATGTTGATGGCCCAGCCAGTGCCGTTCACCGATTCCTCTGTTTTCCCCAGATTGGACATCACCATCATGATGCCTACAAAGCATGAGGCAACACACAGAGCGGCCAAGGCGAGCATTGGATAGCTTCCCGGTCTCATTCCAAGCAGGAGCCCAAGGCCGACCATGAATGAAATCACGAGCATGACAGAAAAAAAGCAAGCTAAGGCTTTGCCAATGAGGACACTGGATTGGCTGATGGGAGCGATTTGAAGCCGCATCATCGTTCCTTGCGTGCGTTCGCGGGCAATGGAAATTGCAAACCCCGCAGCGCAGGCCAGAACACCCCACATGGTGGATTGGGGAAAACTGATGTCCCATTTGGATTTGATTTTTTTCATCTGTCCAGCTTGGCTGGCCGGATCAATTTTTCGAGAAACATCAATCGACTCAAGTTTAGCAAATTCAAAACCACCATTTTCAACAGGGCTGGAAGAGTAATCGTCCGCATCCGTCTGCAGGGCTTCTATGCTCTTGGTCATGCCTTCGAGTGAACTGAAAAAAGAATTAATCAGCAGGCGGTTGCCAGAGCTAATGGATTTATCATTCGCCAGTTGTTCCCGTGACTTTTTCACCATGTCTTGCATCGAGGAGAGGTCTCCCATTCTTTGGCCTGCCAATTGGCCAATGCTTTCCAAGATCATCCCTTGTAGCATGGCAGATTCAGCAGATCGCGAAGGGTCGACGCCGATTTGAATCGTTGGTGGCTTTTCCCAAAAGATGCCGGCGGTTTCTCCAAAACCTTCGGTCAGGACCAGCATTGCCAATCGCTGTCCTTTGCGAACACTCTCTTTCGCCGGCTCAAGGTCAGTTTCAATTAATTCGATCGACCCGTTATTCGCCAGTTGGCTTATAAACTTGGCCGATAGGGTAGACTGATCGAGATCGACAATTGCAATTTTCATTTTGGCCCGGTCGCTGCCCGAGGAGGGGCCTCCCATTACCATGCCAAAAAAGATGCCCATCAGAATTGGAAATCCAATAATGAAAAATGCACCGAGTTTGTCCCGGAATAACAGCCGAAGATCTTTGATCGCCATAACAAGCACTTGATTCATCCGTCTCGTAGGCTCCTGCCGGTTAAGGTCAAAAACACGTTTTCTAAATTGGGTCGAGCAATGTTGAGTGTTTGAAATGCGACGCCCTGAGCCGATAAAGCTGCAACGTCCTGCAGCGGTGTGTTGGAGGCAAAGCGAATTGATTTGCCCATCAATTCGCCCGGAAGTTCGATTTCTTTGGGTAGTTCGGCGAGGTCGCCAGTCACCATGGACGCGCCACCGTATTGTTCTATTAAGTCGTTGACTGAACTGAGTGCGAGTAGCTTTCCATGGTCGACAATTGCGACGCGATCACATAATCGTTCGGCCTCTTCCATGTAGTGTGTGGTGTATAGGATGGTCATACCACGTTCACGAAGAGCCTCGATGCTTTCGAAAATATGATTTCTCGATTGCGGATCGACACCGACAGTTGGTTCATCGAGTAACAGGATGGCTGGTTCGTGAATCAGAGCGACGGCAATATTCAATCGACGTTTCATGCCGCCTGAAAATGTTCCAGCGTAGCTTTTGGCTCGATCTTGTAGCTGAGCGAAATCAAGACACCAGTTCACTCGATCCCGCAGTTTTTTTCCTGACAGCCCGTACAGCCGGCCAAAGAATTCTAAATTCTCTTGAGCTGACATCGTTTCGTAAATTGAAAGTGCCTGCGGTGCGACTCCCAGCAGTCTTCGGGTTGCGGTCAGTGTTGGGTCGCCCGCCTCCGCACAGCTCGAGTTGCCAATAGAGACTGAGCCAGTGTCAGGTTTTAACAATCCTACAAGCAGGCTAATGACGGTTGTTTTTCCAGCCCCGTTTGGCCCTAGGAGTCCCAGTGTTTCGCCTTGTTGAATCGCGAAGCTTAAGCCATTAACCGCGTCGATGTCGCCGAATGATTTCTTCAGCGCCGAGACTTCGGCGATAGAGTTGCCCATTGGTTCGTTGCCGCCTGTGGTTTAATAAATGTCCGCGATTGGAGGTGTTCGTCCCAAACTGGAATCCTAGAGGATGGAAATTAAAGTTCAACTGCCGTTTATGTTTGCCCTCTATTCCATGCTTGCAGACCGCGCATTGGCGAGGTTTGTCCTGTTAGTGTTTCTTCATAATTTCATATGTTGGATTCCAGTGGTCGGCAATGCGCTGCGAAGTCTATTGGTTAACGATTTAGCTAGTTTCAACCTTCCGGTTGGATAAGGAGAATGTTGGATTCTTGGATTCTAAGAGTCCTCGCATCTCCCTGCTGTTATTTTCGCTACCGAAGAAATGCGTCATCGGGCTCTTTGTGAAAAAGCTGCAAAAAAATGTCTTGACCTGTTGCTAGGTGGTCGATACTATGTATTGCATACTAACAGCTGGTAGGAGTTTATTATGAAGCTTGAACGGGAAATGATGCGAGGGGCTGGGCCAACGGCCGTCATGCATTTGCTCAGTGGAGACGAAATGTACGGTTATGAAATCGTAGAGCGGCTCTGCAAAGAATCAGCAGGTGTATTCGAAATGGGGCAATCGACACTTTACCCAATGCTGTACAACCTTGAAGGCAAGGGGTTGGTGAAGTCTCGCGAGAAAAAGGGAGACAACGGTCGGAAACGCCGTTATTACCGTCTGACGGCGAAGGGCAGTCGGAAATTAGAGGCCGATCGGAAGCAGTGGGGGTCTTTGATCGCCGGTTTGTCCGCACTCGGGGTAACACGCGTTTCGAATCCCAAACCAATCAGATCTAAACCAATCAGATCTAAACCAACTAGCCCGAAACCCAATAGGCCCAAATCGACGACACCTGTACCCAAGCCGGCAAAAACAACCCCACCAACCACCAAT
>Ga0214481_100281_pt1 | contig 27577 bp, 21 predicted proteins | sample M1_20Mar14CPVII9_4_FD_165057 | JGI IMG/M metagenome (GOLD analysis project Ga0214481, IMG submission 165057) | Marine eukaryotic communities from Monterey Bay, California, United States - M1_20Mar14CPVII9sort6BwellG10 | ecosystem: Environmental > Aquatic > Marine > Unclassified | place: USA...
TGCATAAGATACGACGACGAATATGATGTGTTTAGATGACGTGAGGGTACCCCGTGCCCCGTGCCGACCTTCATTCTTATCTAATTATATCATCGTCACGCTCGTTGCCGTCCACACCGTCATTCGAGATGTAGATTAGGTAGGAGAAATAGTTATCGTCAACAAAATATGATGGCAATGATATGATGTAGCACATAAGACGACGATGATTACTACATTGTTGATATATACGCGTCGTTGCCGCCACCGCCGCCACCGCCGCCGCCAATTATTAAGACATTGTACTATCACAAACACAACAATAACTATCCATTGTTAGTATGTTGACTGGAGATAGAGTAATAGTAGAGTAGTTTATTGCTATGATTGCAATCATATGTTGTGGTATGAATTGTAGTTATTTTATGCCTAATATGTAGCACTATAACACTGCATATAGCAGCAGCCACCGCATACTACACGATGACGTTGCCACGACGATGATGATGACGCATGCTATCGAGCAACAACTCCTTCTTCTTAGCAGACGATTAGTGGTGATGAAGAGGCGGCAAAAAGGGCGGTTGTTAGTTTGACTCTTGGCGGCGCCCTAATTTGGACGCGTGCTGTCGTATTCTATTTGGAACTACGAAAATTGTTCTAAACTGGTCAGCCGGCGGGGTACTAACCGTAGCCGACGCCGCAGTCTGTTGCTTCGCAGCCTTACGTTGTTTTCCCCTATTCTTCTTCCCTAATCCCATATCGATCAATGTTATAGAGTAATGTTTTAATGATGGTAGACTATATATTATACGGTATGTGCACCTATTCTAATTTCTAATATGTTGTATTGAAAATGTAACTATATTCTAATTCTATACTCCGCTACGTCGTAATCCTACGGGGTATATAATATAATACTATTGCTTTAATCCAATATGACTTACATATGTGAAATGGTTTGTGTGTAGTTGATATGTTGGTGTATAGCGAGATATTACTTTTTGTGCATATGATGTGCACCAACAACAAAAAATCGTATCAACTATTTTTCTTACTACGGTTGCAATATATCTGGATATTTCGTAGTCCTACGGAGTATCAAATATTGATGTTAGTCTATTCTAATATGGTTTATGTGTATAATACGAAGGTCTGCGCGATATATTGATTGTATACTTTATGAACATAAGATGTGCACAAAAATAAATGTTATCCCTTTCTTCTTACTTTTTTGTGATGTTGCAATGTATATAATAATGAGCGAGCGTAGGGTATTGTATGTATCGTTTAGTTGATAATAAGGGTAATGATATGATATCGGAGTGTATGTATGGCGACTTCTATATAGTAGCGGCGACCCATTGCAATTGCAAATTGATCGCACATTATTCTGACATGCCACTTGTAAGCAAATCAGAGCAAAACAAACTCATCACAAATTTACTATCGAACTCAAGCAATGGCACAACTTGAAATAGCGATTACTATTACAATAAGCTACTGCATATACGAGGTATAGAGGGGGTATACAAGTTTTTAATGATCATCCATCGAATAGCGATATTGAACGAGTATCTAAAAAGGACATAAAAGCACACATCTTGTGCACTTTACTCCTCTCGGCCCTCGACGATAACTTATCATCGTTGTTCTGCATACCGCCCTATCGCCCAACAAAACGACAGTATTATCATATATTATTTCATCACTTTTATTACCTATCAAATAATAAGTAAAGATATACTATCGCTGGCTCTGACGAGATATTAGTACTATTTTGCACTTCTGGGGTACAATTTGCAAATAACAATACAATATAAAACAATAAGTATCAATATGATTACCGACGATGATAAAGATAAGGATGTGTCAATATGTGCTAATTGTTGTAAGGAGGGTAGAGGGGACGAGATTAACAATATATGTAACAAATGCAAACAAGTGAAGTATTGCAACGCTGCATGCAAAAAGAAGCACAGACACAAACACAAGAAACTATGTGAAGAATATCAAAGACTTGCGGCTGAACGTGCAGCTAAATTGCATGACATAGAACTGTTTAAACAACCATCGCCAGCAGAAGATTGTTCAATATGTTTCCTATGTATACCTACGATGCAAACAGGGCGTAGATATCAATTATGTTGTGGAAAAGTCATATGCAGTGGATGTCTTCATGCTCCTGTTTATGATGACCGAGGGAATGAAGTTGATAGTATGAAATGTCCATTTTGTAGAACTCCATGGCCTGTTACAAACGAGGAAGAAGTTCAAAGGTCACAGAAACGAGTAGAATTAAATGATGCACACGCAATCTACGAACTAGGAATTGACTATCGAGATGGGACATGCGGTTACGCAAAAGATCATAAGAAGGCATTAGAACTGTGGCATCAGGCAGGAAAACTTGGTAATGTTAAAGCGCATTGCAGCATTGGCGTTGCTTATAATTTGGGTCGAGGTGTAGAAGTTGATATGAAGAAGGCTAAATATTACTATGAACAAGCAGCTATGTTGGGTGATGTTACATCGAGGCACAATCTAGGTGTTATGGAGGTACGTTTAGGCAACTATGAAAGAGCATTAAAGCATTTCATGATAGCTGTGGGAGGTGGATATACTGGCTCTTTGGAGCGTATCAAAAAATTATACACAAATGGAAATGTAACGAAAGATGACTACACAAAAGCATTAGAATCATATCAAGAATACTTAGGAGAGATTAAAAGTGTACAGAGGGATGAGGCTGCGGCATTTACTGAGAGGTATCGTTACTACTAATAGTATTTAAGGTAACAAGAATATTGACCAGAGGTATCTTAAGCTAGAGGAACTGACTAGATAATCATTGGTATTGACTGTTAGATAAATACTCAACATAATGAGAAGTTTCTAACTTAAATATCACTAGCATCATCTACCTAATAATAACTCTAAATCTACAAGATGTTCCCATCTCAACTAAACATTAACATCATCCACTTATTACACTATGCTTACTCATCATCTTCCCAATAGAGTTCGGCTGTTTGATAGGGGTAAGGATAGATGAACGTAAGGTATGATTAAAATGAACGCAAGATATGAGCAAAACATATATTAAAATCGATGACTTACCTCCATCACCTCTTTTCAATACCTCGACCTTGATATTCTCACGGCAAAATTTGATAACATCCTTCTCTGATACTGCCTTGAACTTGATCGTTGGCTTGCAATGTTTGGCAAAGTGATTAGCGAATTCACCGCTCCATGCCTCGTTCGATTTTGATTTACTACTTTCGGCACTATCCACAGTCCAATCAACCGACCTACGTTTACTCTTGGTAGCCTCATATAAAGCCTTGAAGTGTCGTTTCATAGTCTGAGGAAGATCAGTATGTGTCGTGCCCACAAAGTTCTTGTGCTTGTTACACTTCCGACATGACAGTTGATATACTAATCTTTCAACCTTCTTGCCTGGCTTCTCACCATTAGCTGCCGCAATAAGAGCCTTCATAGTCTCAAGCTCTTTCAACAACTCACTTCTCTCACCATCCATATCTTTAAGAGCTGCTTCGAGTGCCTTCATGTTAATCTCTGCCTCCTCCTTCATCTGTTGGTTGATGTCAGTACCAGACTTTGATGCTCGTTTAAGTTGAGCAGAAAAGTTTGGGTCTAGGGCGGCACATGATGATAGACGCCGGCTCTTTCCCTTTTCAAGAGTAGGTCGACGAGGAACAGGAGCAGTACTTGGGGGTTTATTCTTCAGTTCTTGTTCCAGGGTGGTAATACGCTCCTCTTTAATATAAAGAAGGTGAGAGTAGAAGAGAAGTTTGTTAGTAAAGTTTTGTAAAAGGAGACATATCATGTGCACAAGGTACTTGGCAGTAGAAACAACAGCATGCGAATCAGCTTACCTTGCAACTTCTTCCACTCTTTTAGTTCAGCAATTGTAATGTCACATTCCTCTAAGTCACCTTCTAGACTGAAGCATTTGATTTCTAACCGTTCCGACTTTGCTTTATAATACGCTAATGTATTCTCGTCATCTTGATCTTCATCGTCAGCCTCACCTACTAGATTAGCAACATGCCTATCCAACGCCTTGATCCGTTCACCTAATATATTAGTCAATTGTAATGTTAATTCTCTTTCTCCTTGATTGTGTTGTAACATTGCATTCTCAAGGTTGAGTACAAGTGTTTCTAACTGTCTCATACGTTCCACATGATTCTTCTCTTGTTCACTCAACATATGATTAATTATCTCAACTTCTTCAATACGTTCATTATCCAATGCTTCAATTGCAGTAATTGCCCCTTGTGCTAGACGTAAACTGCAAGGATACATTAAGACAGGTGTCTTATTCAAAAGTCAAGAGCGGCCGCTGTGAAGCGCGGAAGAACTGTTCCTCAAGATTATATTGACTTCTTACTCCATTCTCTTCTTCGGAACTGGCGGGGATTACATGTACTTCCTCCTCTCTCCCGGTCATACTAGTCAAGTCTAGACCATCTAGATCTCCTCCTCCTTTACAATGATGACTTTCCAATAATGACCTTGCCACAGACTGTACTAATGCATCCTCTTTCTCTTGTTGTTTTAATTCATTTGTCAATTTAGTAACACGTCCTTCTAATACCTTGATACGATCTTCTTCTTCTTCGTCATAGGCATCTTCTTGTTCCATAGTTTCAATAGATGTCTTTCTTTGTACAGGACGTAGCTCATCCTCTGTACCCCCCAACGGTGTACTCCCTAATCCACCACTTCCATCCTGCTCGTCATAAGATGTATCCATTGTACTACTCGTATTATTAACTCCATAGCCATAACTATCTGGTACACTAGAAGCTCTACCGCTATTAACACCCATCATATGCTCATTGTCATCATCTTCCATCACCTCAACTAACCGTTCCTCCGCCACTCTCAATTGTTCTTCCAATTCTAAACGTTTAGCAGCTGATAATTTCTTATTAGCATTATTATGTAACATATCATGTAGTTGTTGTATTAACAATTGTTGCTTTAGGCGTTCTGCTTCACGTGCATTTAATAATGCAGTGTTTTTGGTAACTAAACCGGATGTTTGTAGATTTTGGAGAGAGGTTCGACGGTATTTTTTGTTGTTTAGTTGCTGTGTCCGTTTAGTATTGTTATGGTTAGCAGATGGTTGCTGTTCGATTGTATTGCAATTGATATCCACATCATCGTCGTCATCATCGTCATTAGTAGTAGCGGCAGTAGACGATTGATCTACTTCAGAAGATTCACGACGATTCGTAACAATACCAGATCCACCCAACTTTTGTATTGATGCACGTCGTTGTAAGTTTACATCCTTCTTTTGTAATTTGCCAATTCAACCTTTGCTTTGGAACGTTGTACAATTGATGTTGATGTGTTTGCTAGGATACTTTGTAATTCAGCGATGCGGTTTGCTGTTCGTTCATCGTCATCTTCGAGTGATTGTAATCGTACTAGACTTGATCCTATTGTCATATCTATATATTATATTGTTTTGGTAGTATATCGAATATAGAGTTATAGAAGTGTATTGCAATTGCAATTTATGAGGAAGGGGGAGGATAGATGAAGATGAGGATATGTTAGAGTATTATTGCAATGAATATGCAAGAGTGCTTGCTCCTCTACTGCAATATGTAGTATATATAATATTAACTACGTAGGCTATTACTCTCTATTACTGCTTTGTAATGTTTATTGTTTACCATTGTTGTCCACTCTATTCGAGTAGCCCAGAGGCAGCCAGAGGCGCTTGATTTTCAGTAATGCACATAAAAAGTAAGAAACAACGAGCTTGTGACAAATGACTTGTCATTTGAGAAAGAACATAAAAAGGAATGAAAGCACCATTTCAATATGAATGCAGCTAAATAGTGTATTAGGATATAGCAACTGCTAAGGTGAAGGTGAATGCAACTTCATATGTCTCGGATCTCCAACTCAACTCAAAATTTCGACACTGCGACTCCACAGACTCTGTTTTATTAGTATTAGTATCATGTTGACGATATGGTATTTATGAGTACGAGGACGAGAACCTATCGATCCCCTGAAATCTTCTCTGCATGGTATTCGCATATATCTGTAGCCTTACTAGCACATACAAGGCATTTCAGTTGATATTGATGATCGATGAGAACCTTGAAGACGAAGAGACTTCGCTATCGCGGGCCTGCAGTTTTAAGTAGAGTAGTACATGAATTGAACTGCCATCAACTACACCAAAGACTGCTCAGAGGCACAGAAGTCTTACTAAGTCCATCCGAATTCTTTCATTACAAAAGAGTAGCCTTACTCTATTGCAACTCTTTGCCACCCTATTTACAATTACAAAACAGATCATTATCATAGACTTGACGATTGAGATTGAGAGAGCTTCGAGGATTGTGCATATTGAGGCATCACTGTCAACCACTACTACTAGTAATACTACCATCCACATATATGCATACCGATACTTTGCATTAGATATCATGAATGATACATCGGTACTACTCAAACTCTTCTTTTGGACATGTACAGATGACGACGACGATTACTACTTTGTGGTAGACGACAATCAACACCAATTCGATGATTACATGCACAAAAAAATCGCCATTCCATCATCCGTATCGCAACCAACACCGCTTATTAGTATACTGAAGAACAACAACAGCAGCAACAACAAGAAGAATCATGCTCATCAGCATGTAGAGTTTGGTGGTGTAGAGTGCAAGCAGTACTTTAGACGACGGGGGAGTCTCGAAATACAGACGATGCCTAACTATCGAGCTACAATAAAGACATGTAAGCAAGAGATGTATGAAGTTGATCAACGAGCTAAAGAATGGATGAGACATGTGCAAAGTATAGCAAGAGATGGTACACTTAATCCCCATCTCCAAGAACTATTCAAGAAGTGTACATTAGGATCATTATCGTCAACTGCTACTTATGATGATTTGCAAGCATTCATAAGTGCATGTAAAGAGTGGAAGATCCAAACAAAGAATAAAGCATGTATTGATATTCAGCGGGTGGTGAGAGGACATCTTGCAAGGAGGAAGACGACAAAGGAAGGTGCTGGAGTCTATCAACAACATTGGGCTCTGCTTGAACCCCCAAGACATATTAGTATGATGATGATGAGATAGTGTACGACTAATGTATTATAATATATAGGTATTGTATTGATCTAGGATATGAGTTTATTAGCTACTATTATTATACTTGTTATAAGAAAGCTTTATACTCCCTCTTCTTCCTCTCGTTCAATCTCAATATCAAGACTCGACTTTGTAATCCTTGCTGATGGATAGACTGAGGGGCGTATAGCATGGTTTATACATAATAGTCCCAGCCAATACTTGTTGTTGTTGTTGTTGTTTGGTACTATAAGTATAAGTATATTAATCGGGAGTGCTTGAGAGGCCGCCACTCCTGATAGTAGTACACGATTAAGAAGGAGTCTCTAAATTTTCCTCTAGTAGTAACGATACTCCTCGTCGGCCGCAGCGGCTTTATCCCTCTGGCTACTCTTAATCTCGCTCAAGTATTCTTGATATGATTGTAATGCTTTTGTGTAATCTTCTTTTGTTGCATGTCCCTTAGAGTACATTTGTTTGATCATTTCCAAAGACTTACTATACCCACCCCTTACAGCAATCATATAATGCCTCGATGCTCTTTCATAATTAAGTGCTTCTACCTCCCCATGACCAAGGTAGTGTCTTGCCTCACTAATACCACCCATTGCTGCTAGTTCCCAGTAATGTTTAGCCTTATTCTTATCAACTTCCACACCTCTGCCATTATAATAAGCATTTCCAATATTATAATATGCTTCAGCACTACCAAGTTCTCCCGCCTTGTGCCATAATTCCAACGCCTTATCATAATCTTGTGGGAAACTTCGATCACCATTAGCATAATCGCATCCCCGATTATGGATTGCAATAGCATCATTTAGCTCGATCCGTCTTTCATTCATTTCCATTATTATCTCATCTGACTTGGGTGCTGGATTCCTACAAAATGGGCAAGTGTCTGCAACTACATTGCCTTCGTTATCATAGACAGGCGAATGGATACATCCTCTGCAGATAAGTTTACCGCAACATGACATATATGTCTGCCCCGATTCCATTAATGGTAACCGTAGGAAACAAATCGGACAATCTCCATACAGTGATGGTGGCTCTTTGAATAACTTTTCATCGTGTAACTCGGCAGCTCGTTTTCTACACGCCTTCTTGTGTTGTGACCGATGAACAATCTGACAATCTCTATTGCAATATTTCACCAACTTACATGCCGTACATGCTTTTAAACTGTTACTGCTATCTTCCTCACCCTTACCACAATTTGCACATATATCAGGAGGCATATCAACATCCCTATTGTTGTCGGCAGTGCTCATATTGATACTTTAATGTTACTATTTTGATTTGCAAATCTCGCTAGAAATTGCAATAGTGGTACACTAATCTCGTTCAGTCAGAGCCAGCGATAGTATATCTTTACTTAACTATTTGATACGAAACAATAGCGATGTAATAATATGATTGTTGTATCGTGTTGTTGTACCTAGTACGATGGCAGAGCAACGTTTCAGTATTCGAGGTCAGATGTAAGTAGAAAAGTGCACAAGATGTGTACTTTTTTGTAAAATCCTTTCTACTGCTACTCTTTCAACATCAATGTGGCAGTCTTACAAGTACCACTATTCGATAGATCATTAAAAGTAGCTTATTGCAATAGTAATTGCTATTATTAAAGTTGCCATAGCGTGGCAATAAAATTATCTACTTATGTGAGTTGGTTTTGCTCTCATTTGCTTACACGTGTTATTGTGCGATGATGAGATTTGTGCCACTATAACAGTATTGTACATAACTCTACAATTATTTAATTACTCATATAACTCGCCATATTATAAACACTCCGATAACGTATCATTACTGTGATTAGTCACTGACAATATAAATAATACCCTACGCACGCTCATCAATATATAAATACATTGCAACAACACGAAAAAAGTAAGAAGAACAAGTTTAGTTTTTATTTTGACACATCATATGCAATATTGAATACATAAGCCATCGTATATATTGCATGCAATACACAGAATAGAACAACATTAATATAAATAACTCCGCAGGGTTACGACACATCCAGATATATTGCAACTATACACAAAAGAGAAGAAAAAGTTCTATTTTGTGCACATCATATGTATGCACAAAAAGTAATAGTTATAGTTATATTATACAACACATCTAATACACAAAAACCATCTCACACACGTACAGCCTATTTAGAATAAAACAATAGTATTATATATACCCCGTAGGATTACGACATATCGGTGTACTCAATTGATAGTGACTATAATTTGATAGCGATTAGAATAGTTCAAAGTTCAATAAATATGAGTACCGAAGACGAAGTATCATGTGCCAATTGTGGCAAGGGTGAGGAAGAGAGTGGAAAACTTAAATCATGTACGGCATGTAAGTTGGTGAAATATTGCAGTAGAGATTGCCAGATTGCCCACCGGTCACAACATAAGAGAGAGTGTAGAAAACGAGCGGCTGTGTTGCATGACGAAAAGTTATTCAAACAACCACCGTCAGAAGAAGACTGCCCAATCTGTTTCCTACAATTGCCAAACATGTTGTATGGATGGAGATATCAGTCGTGTTGTGGAAAGGTTATATGTACTGGATGTGTTTGTGCACCCATATATGATGACCAGGGTAATGAAGTTGATAATGACAAGTGTCCGTTCTGCAGATCATTGCCGCCTTCTTCAGATGAGGAGGTAAATGAGAGGTTAACGAAACGAAAGGAGGCTGGGGATGCTCAAGCAATATTCAGTTTGGGATGTTACTATCGAGATGGGTCGGACGGTTTTACCCAAGATTATGACAAGGCTTTAGAACATTGGCATAGGGCAGGAGAACTTGGACATGCTGCAGCGTACAGCACTATTGGTTCTGCTTATTATAAGGGTGAAGGGGTTGAAATTGACAAAAAGAAGGCTAAACATTTTGTTGAGAATGCAGCTATCCGAGGAAGTGTAGTGGCAAGACACAATTTAGGCCTCGTGGAAAGGGAAGCGGGCAATATGGATAGGGCATTGAAGCACTTCATAATTGCGGTAGGATTTGGAGATTCTGATTCTTTGGATTGTATCAAAGAAATGTTCACATATGGACATGCAACAAAAGAAGATTATACTAAAGCATTACTATCCTATCAAAAGTATCTAGGTGAGATCAAGAGTCGTCAAAGAGATGAGGCTGCTGCGGCCGGTGAGGAGTATCGGTACTATTAGTATTAGTATAATAAGTCTGTTTTAAAGCTAGTTTATGACAGATTCTCAACCGTAACTTATTCAAGCAATAGCTAACCATATTTGATATCTTCTTCTGTTGTGCACATGATATGCTCGTGTATGTCTTATGCTCTTTTATACTATTCAAATGTGGCTGAGATATGAATTGAGTCTAAACTATGTGCAAGTTATACATAATACTCCTAACTCCTAACCTATCTTCTAATTGTTATATCTTCTTTTCTAGTATATCTAAGCTTGATAGTCTGTCATGTCTCCTCAACCTTTATCTCTTCACTACCATTATCCTTCCCTTTAGACTTCATATCATCAACACTTTGTCGCTTGCTTCCTTCCTCTATTGTTGATCTATCTGCTGTAGCTTTGTCTTCTTTCACATCTGCATTCGTATCATCTTCGTCTCCATCTGCTTTAGCCACAGGCATATCATCACCATCTTCCTCGTCTATTCTTCTACTAGATACCGCCTTCTCTTCACAATAACGAGTTAGATCTTCTAGATCATGTTCTGCTGCTAGTCTCGTTCTAGATTTGATTAAACATAAACAACACATTACACCCAATAGTTTGATGAAGAATTGAAATGGTATTAGTGATAATATGATTGTCACTCTTGTATGCTCGGGGGTAGTAGTAGTAGATGCTGCCTGTTGAGATATGATGGATGTATCTTTTGCCTTTGTCTTGCTCATCCTTTGTACTACTCGTTTAAACTCTGTATAACTTGGCGGAGGACCCTCGGTCGTTTCAACAATTATCTTAACAGATACTGTACAACCAAGTACATCATGTGAAGAGAGTGTAAATGAACGAGGATTATTATTCGTATCTTCGTCTTCATGATTGTTGTATTGAGTAACAACATACTTGGCAGAGAAGACTTGTTTCTCCACTACTGATTTTCTTGTTACCAACCACTTTGATCCTAGTAGAGATGATGATGGTGGGTCAACAGTATTCGTTTGACTCTGACTGCCACTCTGTACACTACTACCGCCCGAAACAGCGGTGTTCATATGTTGACGTTGAGACGAGTATACTCGTCGATCTTCTAATGGCTTAGTCTTGACATAGTGCGTGAATATGGTAGGATACGATTGTATATCAGTCAATGCTTCCCATACTATATCGATTGGTGCATTGATTGTTGTGCTTATTGGTATTGAGAATTGTAAACGATCGAGGAGTGGCATTGTAGAGAGAGGCAAATTTAGAGACACGAGATGGGGTAATAGCCGACCGCTGGTCGAGGCCAGGAAGAGAGCAATAAAGCAACAGCTGATATTGATATATCCGAAACAGCTTCGTTTCAAACCCTCACGAGGCACAAGAGTACGAGAGATGTCTCCTTCCAGCTACCAATATGCCAATGACGAGGGGTTTGTAGATGGATAGTGATAGAGCTCTCGTCTCTAATGTTTGCTATCGTCAAACTGAGCCCTTGTATTTGTATGGACGATGAGTAGTATTTCGGTGAAGTGAAGAGGATATTGGTGGCCTCTCTAAGCATTGGCAATACCAAAGCTATCGCGCCATCATTGCAGAAAAAATGAGGCATAAGTGGCAGTGATCGTGAAATTTGGCGAGGTCATTATTTCGGTCTTAATCTACCGCCCCAGTTACCCATCCGCTTACAATGTCAGAGGTATCTTTTTGGTCTTGATTGAGGCTTCTGTGCAGTTTTTTCGAACGATGTTGTGGAGAGTTAGGGTTGAGTATTAGAGTAGCATGCAACAATGAGATGAGAATCCCCCCATCCTCTAGCCAGCCCCTTGACATCTCCCGAAGTAGTACGAATGAAGAGATGATTCTTTATACTATTGAATTAAAGCGTAGTGTGATATACAATGCAAAGACATAACAATTTACATTACAAAAGTTAGTTACAAACACATCAAGAGGGAACACGAGACGTGCATCGATCCGCATCTCCTCAACAAGATGGTTATATAGATCAATATGTCTATGCTAAGAATGCTGCGACGACAACGATGTACAAACAGCATTAGGAGGATACACACCATGACATACATATCACATAATCTCATGCTACTTCTATCAATATTGCAATGTATCTATTTGCAATATCATCAAGCAAATGCACAACAACCATCAACACTACCAAGTTTATATCCATCGATATCAAGCCAGCCATCAATTTCATTTGTTCCCTCATTCAAACCTAGCTATACGAAACAACCGTCTCATTCTCCATCGAGTAGTTCTGTACCAAGCATAGAGGTTCGTTTGCAGTGATGAATGATTGCAGTATGTGCATGATATGCATTTCATTTTGTTTCTATACATAACATCTCACTTCTCTTTTCACCTCTACACCGCTACGACGTATACTAACATCATAACTTCGCATGTAAATGACATATATACAAACTCATCATTCTTGATTGCAATACACAGCCGACAGAAACACCCTCAACATCAAGCAATCCCTCCCATCAACCAACTCAAACCCCCAGCATGTCAAAACAACCCTCTCATATACCATCTACACATCCATCAACATCAATACAACCTACAATCCAACCATCAATACAACCATCAAGTAGTAATATACCAACCCAAAATGGATACACATTATATTATTGGGGTAATTCAAAGTCAATAGGTCAGAATAGTATACAATACACTACACCACAATTATTTTCTGATAATGTTATATATACAAGTGTTAGTAGTTTGTATAGTATTATTATAATGTCATCTGGTATTGCATATAGTTGTGGTAATGTTGTATTAAAGAGTAGATATCAAGGTCACTTGGGTAGAGAGGGAGTAGTACAGGGTATCAACTCTTTACAGCCAATTGATACAGTTATGGATATTAATGGATTAAGTATATCATCACCAAGGTTTAGTAAAGTTTATGCTGGTGTTGAACAAAGTTCAAATAGTGGTATTATTCATACTATATTGTTGGATGTAAATGGGAAAGCGTATGCCGCGGGGAGTAACTCAAGAGGTCAATTATGTCAAGGTGATACATTAAACAGAGATATACCACAATTGATACCAATGGATAAAAGAGTAGTCGATGTAGCAATTGGTGGAGAACATACTTTACTATTGTTAGAAGATGGAAGCGTCTATGGATGTGGGTCTAATAATGTGGGACAGCTTGGGCTCGAGCTCACACAACAAGTCAAATCTCCCACAAGAATACCAAATCTTGACTCTGTATTGAGTATATCAGCAGGGCATTCTCATTCGTTATTTACAACACAGAATGGGTTATATAATACAGGATCGAATCAATATAAACAGTTGTGTAGAAGTCAAAGTGGTAATGTTCGGGTTCCAACCTTGTTGGGTGTGGCACCCATCGAGAAAGTAAATAAGTTTAAGGCTGGGAAGTATTCGTCATATGTTTTGTTTAATGACAAAAGTGTGGGGAGTTGTGGTAGAAACAACTATGGACAGGTGAGTAGAAGTTGTTGATTAATGATATATGATCACAGACCCCTTCTCTATTGGTGTTGTTGAATTCTTATTCAATTTTTGTGCACATGATGTGCACATTTTACTAACAAAACAGAATCCTACCCTCCTTTCTCTCTTATCTATACACAGCTCGGAGATGGAACAACTACTAATAAAGCAATAACAGTTGTAGAATTGGATAATGTAGTAACACTTCTTGGGGTGGGACCATCTGCTGAGAGTGCCTTCTTCTATACTGAACATGAACTTGTCTTTGGAACCGGTCTGAATAATGTCGGACAGTTAGGCGTGGGTGATAAGGTGAATAGAAGTATACCTGTACAAGTCGATTTTCAAAAAGATATCAATGTGGAACTAATATCAGTATCAGAAGATCTCACTGTGACTATTGGTACTTTGGGCAACACGTTCTTTCCAATGGTGAGATGATACTTTTCATTTTGTTGTGAGGTATCCTTCACTTTGCAACCGGCATTGCCATCATCTCACTCCTCACTCTTCTGCTCCCACTATCCACACACAATTACAGTCTCAACCATCTACTTCACCCAGTGAGAGTCCAAGTATGATGCCGTCGTTTCCACCAAGTGTGAGTAGTGTATCTTTGCATTGGTATCCTCCCATTAAACTTTGCTCGCGTCTTATGCATCTTTCTTCTGCTGTAGTCATCTCCTTCAAAGCAACCGACAAAACAGCCATCAAAAGAACCGTCAAAGAAGCCTTCTAAACAGCCAAGTATAAAGCCGACGGTAAGTAAATGGTGTTTGTATTCTTTTAATCTAGTCTAAATATGTCTATATAAAGTCTTACCCTCTTCCTTCTCTCATCTTATTGCCTGTCTAACGTGCTCTATACGCTAGGCGAAACCCACAAAGGAACCATCAAAGAAACCTTCATTCAAGCCTACAGATGATCCTACAGAGGTAAGTTGTATCCTTGTGTAGTTATACTCTCATCTTTTTCAAGACGTATAAGATCTTAATCTTGTCTTTCTAATCTGTCATTTCGAATCTAGATTCCAACTTTCACTCCGACGGAAGAGCCATCATTATACCCGACATTCTCTCCAACACAAGTACCAAATTCGAATGATCAATCTTCAAGGAAACCCACGGTAAGTTACATGTTTATTGTTGAGTCGTCATAATGTTGAAAGTGCACATCTTATGCTCAAACTCTTGGTTCTTCCATAGACGAGGCCAACTTCAAAGCCAACAGAGGAATCTTCAGTACAAACTACGGTGCGTCTTTTGTTCCCATCGAGCTACTTTCTCATCTATACTATGATTTGACTCACTTTATATGTTCTTATTTAGTCTCCAAGTCCCTTGATTGGAGTGATACCAACGAGAAGGCCATCTACTTTAAGCCCGACGATATTTGATAAGGATGAACGTATTTCATCAAATCCTGCTGCCGATTATCCATCTAGTCAACCGTCTAGCCAGCCGTCGTCTCAGCCTTCTACATCTTCTCAGCCCTCACGGCAGATATCAAAGCCAATGCTTCCATCTAATCAGCCTTCGTTGGATGATCTTGGCAGTGTGAGTATTTGTTTGTGCAGTGTGTGTTATATGTCATTCTACTATTATGAGAATCTGAAACTTAATCTTGTCTATGTCTATCCTTCATATCCAATAGCTGTCACCGACTGAGGATACATTAGAGACACAGCCACCCACTCAAACAGACGTTAATATTAATGATGAAGTGCCCACGATATTATCAAGCTTAATCCCAACGTTGATTCCGACACAAGTCGATACTCTACTGGATGGTACAAGTACACCCTCTGTACGGCCAACTACTCCACGTCCATCTGCGGCATCACTTTCTATGACTACGATGCCGACACAATCTGGTACTGACAAGGTGCCGCCAGCTCCCAATATAACTTTAGATGTATCTATGGCATTACCGAACACGTCAAGTCCATCTCTTTCATCCATTCCAACATCATCACCACTAAATGAAACAACAACGACGACTGAAGCCACATTCTCTACCACGGAAGTAGATAAAGAAGAAGATGATGATGACGAATCAGAAGAATCAACATCAACTACGGCGACAACAAGTAGTAGTAACAATGATGACCTTTGGTCGAGTTTTAATGAGACAGCATCTGTCGTTATAGATCTAGGTGGTAGTACATCGGAGGGACTGAATGATACTAATAGCTCAGTAAACAATATGAATGATACTGAGAGTACAGATGACGAAGGTAGTACTAGTACAGAGCAGAATATACCCACTTTGGCACCTCAATCATCATCCATATCTGCCAATAAAGAGTTGGATCAAACAAACAATGTAGACAAATCAAAACAAGAGAAAGAGGGATTATCATCTGGTGCTAAGGCTGGTATTGTTATTGTTGTGTTGTTAGTAATAGGTTTAGGAGCTGCCTACTTGATACACCGACGAAAGGAACAAGAAGACCAAGCTTCGTCGGATTCTTTCGATGATGAGGAAGCAGGTTTAGACTTAGCCGAGGACGACATAGATAGTGCTACCCGTGAGGCATCAAATAGAGAAGGCTTTGGAGGTATGAATGATGATTACATTGGAGTTATTGTAGACGAATAGGACACTAGACAGAAGATAAAGCCAATAATCTACATGTATGCATGCTTACTATATTGGTAGATATCAACTCCTCGTGCCAAAATATCAGACTGTCCAACGGATTGAATGAGACTTCTCGTGTCAGACACTGAGTGCCACTCAAGATCAGCATAAAACTGCATGAAGTTTAAAAACTGCACAGGTTATATCCTTCAATAAGAAACAAGAATGATAATGCCAATTCATTATTTCCGAGTTCATTCATGATGAGTCATATTAGAAGCAATCGTGAGGAAATAGAACTCACATTTGGCCGGTGTCAGCCCAAATGGTGCATGCATATATAGAAAGTTGCCTAAGCTCTTTGTATTAAGATATGATGAGAGCTCAAATGATAATGAACTTGACACCACACCAAACCCCTCATAATATCAATCACATCCACAATCACACAATATCAACTAACGTCCTTACATCCACAACAATTAATATCAATCCGATAACGCAAACTATCATCAGACATGAAACTTTATACTGCAATTCTACTTACTGGACTTCTCTCCCCCAACGGCGTTGGTAAGAGTTGAATCGATATGTGATATATATCTTAGTATTCCAGTATCATATACTCATATATCTCTAATACTTGAACATGACAACACATGGCATACTCGTATCCTCTTTCAGCGTCATTGGAACAGCTACGGGGCCAAGAGAGGACGCATCCAGTAAGTAATTGCAATACTATTCGATATGGTTTGCATTTGCAAAACCATATACTCATAAGATATGCATCAATACATACCTTCCTCTTTTACATAGGGAGCATTCAATCATCGTGAACTCAGTAGCAAGGGTAGCAGTAGTAAAGGTAGCGGCAGCAAGGGTAGCCGAAGTAGTAAAGGAAGTCGGAGTAGCAGGTCCTCATCGTCATCATCTAGAGATGGATGCATTGATTGGGAAGACTGTGTCAATTGGGGACCAGGAAAGTACCTCGTGAATTCGTGTGTCAAATGATATCTTTGCTGATTTGGCTACTTCCTTGGACTTTATTTGAATGACCTTGCAAACAATTTGTACTAACTGAAGTTGTGTTTACTTCTCTTCATATTCAATAATCGTGACCGCATATCTTTCAGGACCAGATGCTTATTGTATTGGTCCGCCTTTACCAATCTGCAGTAGCGGCGGCAGTAGCAGGTCATCAAGCAGTAGTTCAAGATCAGGTTCCCGTAGCGGTAGCAAATCAGGCAGTGGCAGCAAAACAGGAGGTTCCAAATCCGGAGGAGGTTCCAACAAGAGTCCTAAGGAAAGTACACGTCGTGCATTTAGACGCCGCCAAGCTTGAGTTTGAACCCCTCTTCTCTTCACCCTGATTCACTTTAGGATATACTGCTAGGCCTCTTGTATACCAAAAGAGCAGTATGAGATGATGCGGTGAATTGTAAAGTACTTCTTGTATGCAATTCGTATGATAGATTGTAAAACTAATATGTAATGATCATCCACGATCGATATTTACTCCATTTGATGACTGATAACAAACTGATTCATTTTCCAAATAAAGTGACATCCGTTTCCATTCATCTCTTATGAAGTGATTAAAGATATTGTTGACCTGAATGACCGGCGGCCTTATAGACCAAGATAAAGTACTGGGTAATCTTGATTGGAAACTCTATATACTCCTTCAATTGTGGACCGTTCCCCTCTCTCACCTCCTTTCCATTAGACTTAATCCCCCAATACCTCATGCTCAAGGTGTTTCCCCCGCCCGGCGCCACCGTCTGGATGGATCAACCTCCATACTGTCTTCCCGGATATTGCTATTATCAATCTTCCCACATTGATGTTTCCATTTCATTGTTAGGCGGCGGCGGAGGCACAATCAATGTTGGTAAAGCCCCAGCAAACTGATAGATTGCCGATAACATCCGTCTCTCAACATCACGACCTTCTTCCTCACTACTATTTGCAAAAGCCTCTCTTGCTTTGTGGAACCAAGCAATTACATGAGGCAGTCCTTTCAAGGACTGTTCATCATCACCAATCCAATCGGCAAGGAATGGTTCAATATCAGCTAAAGCGTTAGGATGGTACTTTATTATCTTTCTAATTGCAACACGTCCTATATTTGGATAATCCAAATCATTGAATGATAATGATTCACGGACTTGTACTTGGTTTGTCAAATCATTCATTCCTAATAAGATTTTAAGTTTTGGATTTAAGTCTAATGTGTCCGGTGGTGCCTTCAATAGAATCTGAACTATATGATTGGATGTGTATGTGGCATTGATACTTGATGTGTCACATAATGAAGTTGAGAATGCATCCTCTACACTTTGAGCAATATGTTGATTTCGTGTGAAAGGATTATTAATGAGACGGAGTGTTTTTAATTTTGTATTGCTCATCAAGCTGTTGGCAAGAGTAATTGCACCCACATTATCAATGTTATTGTCGATAAGACCAAGGTGTTCTATATTACAGTTTGTATCTTCAAGTAATCTGGCAAGAGCCGCACAGCCAAACATACTAATTCTATTCCCCATCAAGTTAAGCATTTTTAATGAAGGATGTCCTCTAATTGCTTGAGATATTGGTATCAGTTCCTCGTCTGTCATATTGCAATGTGTTAGATTAATGTGTGTTAAGTTTGTACATCTTTGTAATGGTAATGTAAGGATATGTCTACCACCAATTTGTAATGGAGAGCTGATATCAAGATGATTAAGATTGTTCTTCTCTTGGTATATTCTTAATATCTCACAAATAACAAACTCTAATAAGACGACACCGCCACGGCCAAAGCAACTTAGATGTAGATTCTTAATCGATGTGTTTTGCATTAATCCATTGAAGAAACCTCTGATTGACATATCTAATGCAGTAATGGCGTAGAAATCAATATGTAATTTGGTGAGATGAGTGTTCATTGAAATTGAAGTGCCCAATCTAGAGAAGTCATCCTCGTTATTAGAATTAAATCCACCAATATTAACTTGATATTCGGTATGATTTGTCTCGCCTATCCATAATTCTGTTAATGTAGAATCATTCAACTCTAGTCTATTCAATGTCGTTCGACTACCGTCATCTATCTCTTGATGAATTTTATATGTTCGACGAATAATCTCTTCACGGGTATCATTATTGTTGTTTCTATCCATCTTCACTTCGTATTGCAATTAGATAATGTTTTCTCGATACAATGCTCGATTGCCTATCCTTGCAGTTGGTATATATAGAAATAGTAGGACTGCTACTTGTTGGGTATAACTGAGAGGTGAGGAGGGAGGTATTTTCCATCAAGGATACCACTGAGCGTATCCTACTCTACTAACTAACTATTAATACTACAGTCACCAAAGAACTACTATTCGAAACAGCATCAAAAACTGATATAGTGACAGTACTGAGGATATCGTATATGCTTTATTGCCGTAGTAATCTCTACCCCGCCAAAGAGAGCTTTTTTTACTGAGTTGCAAATTATTTTTGAGAAAAGATACCGTTTGATCGCCATTTAGGTATGCATTTTTTCTCTCCTCTTGAGAGAGGTAGGCTAGGGGATTGATTCTATCTCTACCGTGAAAGTGAATTGATTTAAGCCATACATACTTAGTTTATTTACGCCTTCTGTCTAGATAGTATACTTCAATTGTGGACCGTTCCCCTCTCTACCCCACTCATTCAAGTGTATTTACCCCCTACCTAACTCCTCTTACGCTTCTTCTTCTTGCCCTCGTCGTCGAAGGGTGTAGCAGCAGCAAATGACAATGGCATAGCCCGAGTGAATTGAAATATTGCCGATAACTTCTTTGGGTCAATATCATAACTCTCCCTCTCGGACTCGGTTTCCGTTTGAGATATGCCCAAATTAGCAAGCTCCCTCTTGTTCTTTACCTTTGGGAAGATCTCATTTGCCCTCTCAAACCAAGCAACTACATAAGGCAGTCCTTTTAAAGACCATTCTTCATCTTCTGAAGCCATATCAAACAGTGGTTTCATATCAATGTTGGGATGGTAAAGTAATATCTTTCTTATTGCAACTTGTCGTTTGTTTTCGATCTTGTTCAGTGTTAATAATGATCTTAGTTCTGGTCCTACCTGACGAGATAATCCTGGATATAATCTTACGTATTCAAGTGTATGATTAGATGAATGTATGCTATTGATACTTGTTGTGTTGCATAACGCATTACAGAAGGGTTCCTCTGAAGTTTGATCAAATGGAATTGGATTGTTGTGAAGGTCAAGTTTCTGTAAGCTTGCATTGTTTGCCAGGCTATTAGCAATTATTGTTGTACCCTCTTCATCAATACGATTTTGATATAGTGGAAGTTTGTTTATATTACAGTTTGGATCTTCAAGTAAGGCAGCAAGAGCCGTACATCCAGTACTCCTAATACTATTTCCTCCAAAACTTAGTGTCTCTAACGAACTGTGTCCTCTAATTGCTTCCACTATTGGTAATAGTTTTACATAGTTAATATTACAGTGACATAGACGAATATACTTGAGATTTGTGCATCGCTGGAGTGTTGTGACTAATATGGTATGTCCACTACCAATTCGCAGATTAGCACCCATAATGCTGAGACGATGAAGTTGGCTGCCGTTTATCTGATACACTTTTAATATTTCTTCTGCTACTTCACCCAGCGGATCACGACAATTAAAGAATAGATAATTGATGGACGAGTTCTGTTTTAGCCCATCATAGAAATCTCTATTTGACGCATCTAATGCAGTAATAACACTTTCTACAATGCTCAATTTCGTGAGATTTGTATTGGTTGCAATTGATGCGCCGAGCGTAGAGAAGTCGCTGGCTTCACTTGAGTTGAATGTAACATCCTTACCACTACTACTCAATTCAATACGGAAGCGGTTAAATGTATCACTAAATAACCGATCACCTAACACCAACTCGTCAACCTTTGAATTATTCTTCTCAATCTTTTGCAACACCTTTTGGATATTATTATCTATCGTTCTTGTCGCAGCTGAAAGTCGTCTCTTTGATAACATACCAAATATAATGCAATGATGATTCTGCGGTAGTATAGAAGGTATATTGCGCTATATCAAGGCCAAAACAGAACTTGATTGAGGTTGTTTACTTAATTGAGAAAGTGAAGATTTAGGAAGGATACCGCTGTAGCGTATCCTACTCTAACTCGATGTAATATCTAATCGGCGGTCACCAAAGTACTACTATTCGAATGAGCAATAAAAACAGATATGGTGACAGTACTGAGGATATGATATGCTTTATTGCAATAGTATCAATCAATACACTCTCAAATTTTATTTACTATTTTGAGCTTCGTTGTGATCTCAAAAAATACATTTTATCTTACACGTTGAATATTTGATTTGATGATACTTACTGGAGTGAGTTTATGAAGCTCGAGAAATTTAGTAATTCTTCCATCGCTCTAGAGAGGTATACTAATACTATTAATCTAATCTATACTATCGCCTTATAATATACCAGTTGTCTCCTCTCCGATATCACCGGAAGTATCAAGACGAGAGACTCTTTTGATTCATACTTTGTTGAAGTGGCAGCAACATAGCAGATAATTAATCTGGCACACCACACAATAGGTAACAAATCTACAATCTCAACTATAATGCGGAAGAACTGCAGTAGTCTCCTCATACTATTTGCAATTGTCATCATCGGTGGCTGCGGTGCTGATGATAGTTCTATTTCAGCTGCCGCCGGCGTCTCAAAGAAAAGGGCCGTCTCAAAACATCTTCCATTGATTCGTCATGAAACTTTTGCAAATGCTATTAGTGCCCTTCGCGTAGGTGTTGGTCGTAAACTAGCAGCAGGATATCAGCTCTTCCCAAAGAGTAGTAAGAAGGCCGATGGAAAGAGTGGTAAAGCTGACAGTAGTGCAAAGAGCGATAAGGCAAACAAAAGTGCAAAGGCATACTCCAAAGGACAGAAGGAAAATGACTCTACTTTGTTCACATCATGCGCTGATGTTCAAGCAGAACTTGATGCATATAAAGCCGAGGCTAAAGCACCTCATTGGTTATTCGTACAAATGGCTGATACGTGTACTCTATATCGTGATGAAGATGGTGTATATCACCTTGAATCAAGCAACTTTCACAAGGATACCGAATTGTTTACTGATCGTCCTATGCAACTGGAAAAGACTGAGGCTACATCTGATTGGTTTAATAACTTTAATGAGTTATTTGATGATGGAAAGGGTATGCCAAATGCGGCATTAACAATTGTTGATGATGATACGTCGAAGGATGTTGTTGTTTCTGTATTTGCAGAGGGATACATCAAGGAAGGAGAAGGAGATGAGGGAGTGACAACATATGGATATAAACTTGAACAATCTACTGAACAGGAGAGTGTTATGGCACTTGAGGAACTCATGGACGGAGAAGATAGGGTTACATTTGATCATTGTTCCATGTTTATTGAGTAAGATTGTTGTCTTCGTTTTGTTACATGTCTCTTATCTCCTTATCTTATATTGATTCTAATATAACATTTCAATTGAATCATACAATTCAAACCATCACCTGTGAAACAGCGGGAATTCAATCATACAATTCGAATGAGGAGGATGAGGAAGATGATGAGAGAAGAAGAAGATGAAGAAGATATCATCTCAATGTAGAACAAATGTGGTGTATTAGTCGTCCAAGAACTGCCACGGCATTTTGGATTTGGCAAGTTTATTATCAAGACACCGCTAAGAATAGTTTCGACTCATATGTATGTCAGCCTAATTAATCATCATCGTCCGGGCAAGTATTACAGATCTTCAATAGATATTCCACCCAAAAACATGAATCTTCTTCTAACTCCGTCATATCCGATTTGATAGAAATAGATAATTGTCCACTTGCACAGGCATATCGTCCTGTACCACCAACATCGGGTACTTCACTACATCATAATAATCGTCTTTATTCTCATCATTTCGATAGACATACTCTTGGTAGATAATACTAGATTTGTAAAGTGTACTATTTGCACCAACCTCGCCATGAATAGGGTCAAGTAGAAACCCCGCTGTGGCATAGAAACCTCCATCGTTAAAAGTGGGCGTAGGAGTAGCAACATTATCCGTTTGTTTACTCCAAAATTGAATACCAATCGGTGTTGTAAAGTTTACATCATCAAGTATAGAGCCGTAAATTGATCGAGATCTGGTTTCACCAATTTGAATTTCTTGACGAGGAGGAAACCCGATTCTAGTTCTAGTTCTAATTGATTCGAAGCTATTTTCACCGCCGCATCTTCCAAAATCGGCAGCATAGTTGAGCTCGATCCTTTCACAGTTGCCCCCATTGTTACTCTCTTTCCAAGGGCTTCCTTGTGGTCTTTTAGATACAGTTTGTACCGCCATTGCAATGATGGCTACAGAGAAAGTAAGAAACTTTTTCATGATCATGAGTTATAATGTGTTGCGTTGCTCTTGCTGTGCATCAAATCTAGAAGAATAAGAGGTTTGCTAAATTGTCCAATTGAGCTGCAAGTATAGACACCGGGTTGCTTAGGTATAAGTTTAAAGGGTACGGGTAGCTATCTACCTAATAGTTGAGATCGATATACCTAGCTATCGATAGTAAGATGAGGGGGCAGTATTATGTGTTTGGGCAGTGATGTGCTGACTAACTTAGCAGGTTTGAGCTCCTCCATGCAAAACTTTATCAACATGATGACCCACATCTTGCCGTCGTGCTACTAAGTAATTTGATACTCCATACCTCCCTCTTTTCAACGTTTGATTGTTTAGATGTTCTTGTGGTGAATAATACTCCCGCCGCCGCCGTACTTCCATGGCCAACATAAAACATATTGCAAAATAGGCCAAGATCAAATCTGCCCAAGCAGTTTGTTACATTGAGATTAAGTTAAGATTAAGTATCAACTGCTCAGAGAATATGACAGATGCTTGTTCCTTTCCACAAGCTACAAAAGAATGATTAAATCAATGTTAATACTGTATGCACCGCCGAGAGTACGATATCGGGGGGGAGGAGCCTAAAGACACCGCATTGCAAATGCTTATATTTCGAGGAAGAGTATTGCCATCAACTCTACTCTAGAGAATGGGCTTATAGCATTTGCATATGATGTATAGAAGATAACGCTGACAAACAATATGGATATCCCGATATTGATCAAAGTTACGCCATCTCGACGGATCTCATGCTTATCAAAAGATGATGGAAGCAAGGAAGGGAAGGAATCATTACTTACATCTCTCATACAGCAAATCAAATCGAAAGATGATGAATTAGCATCAAAAGATGAACAGGTTGCAAGATTAGAAGCAACGATTGCTAGTTTAGAAGAGAAGATTATCAATATGTCACTAGATCTTGCATCGTCAAAAGCAAGAGAAGACGTTCTTAGTTTGATATTATCAAAGTCTATACAGCAGAAGCAGCATAGTGATACTATACACAAGAGCAAGAAGAATAACTCAAGACGGGATAGCAATCTACTCATGTCATCTCTTCCCAACCTAGGATCATCCTTCATTGATCTGTTTAGAAGGCAGAGCGACACCCCACTCGAGGATACAACTTTGGAGGATACAACTTTACTAGAAGATAGTTCACTTGTATCCCAAAACCAAATCACCACATCAAACACTGTTGCAGCAGAGAGACGTGCTTCATTGTTCTCGACATTGCAATGGTCTTTGGAAGAGTAGCAGACGACAGGAGTCAGCCTATTGTAGTATGGCAAGATATAATACTAAATGTTTCTAACTTTCAAACTCTAATCTTATGCATCTATGAAGTTTCATCAGTTCATTCTTGTGCCTCCTCATGACAAATGAGGAGGTTCATCCTAGTTGAGAGTTTGTATACCCTTTATCTCTCAACTGTCCCCTCATGGGAGATACTACCCCTCCCCCTATTTCTCTTCCCAAGATATCTCCTCTCCTCAGTCCACCCTTTTCACTACACGCATACCTCATACTTCCTCACCCTCATACATACTTCCCACCACAACTTCCTAATATATCTCCCATAATGAAGTATCATGTTGTCTAGATCTAAAACATTGTTGTAAGAACACACGTTCCCTAGGTTTGGGATGATGTGCTTGAGTCATACACCAAGAATCGTCACCCTTGGGATGCAATTCAAACTTTTCCTCCTTGAAATTCAATCCAATAAATGTTTGATCATTAATCTCATTTACATCAATACCACCCCGTGAGATTGTTTCTTTACATTGTTGTAATCGCAGCGGACGATTTTCACTATCATACCCTGTCAATGTCATGCATAAATTTGCATTCATTGCCGGCCTAATTGTATTCCCAACAACATTCCACTGTTGTTGACGTCTACCGCCACACCACTCGACATCGACAGCCTCACCTTCCCGACATTGTCCATTACATTCCATACACCAATATGTTTCACGTGAACTCTCCTGCCACCAGTATCCGCGTTGCCAATACAATCGTAATCGAAAATCATTCGATGTTGGCATGGGAGTTGGTGATTGAGATGGTGCGGCTGTGGTGGTATAATACTCAAACAAACCATTCCATACACGTGGACTAAAACTTGATTCAGAGACAGATAATCGTTTACCTATACCTTCATAGATTATCATATCAGAATTCCAAGTAGTCATTGCAGGTGTTTCTGTAGACGTATTCAATTCACCAGTTGCAGAACTAATACCCACTCCTTTACTCTCACGCATGTATGGTCCTTCAGTACTGTGGGTACACCATATGCTTTATTGCAATAGTTATCTCTCCCCCGCTGCTAAAGAAAAATTAATAAGTACCTAAGTAAGAATCTTGCATTTATGAACTAAAGGGGAGTCCTTAGGACGCGTGCTTTCTTTCTCACTTTGAAATGAACTTCGTGCCGCCTCAAACTTGACGCCGAGCAACTTTTTACTGCAACATAGCGCTTGAAGACTATCATTGTATTGCAATTCAATAGTCAGATAACATATCTTATCTATAGGCCATAGTCATACAACCATGCTACGCCATCGAGGAGAACAAAGTAAGAAGAGAATGATACAAAATAGTCGTCGACCGAGCTCAATGAAAGCAATGGCCACCGCCGCGGCGGCCGTATCTCTTGCGTCGAGTAACAGCAATAACAGTCATCATTTAGCCGCCGCCATCGCTATCGATACTACGCCTAATACCGATATTGACGGACGGTCACTCCTCTCTCTATCGGCGGCTCCGGCTGACGACACATCGCCAACTATCGATTCTCAAGCGGCCGTACACATGTTTGATATCAAAGCAAAAGAATCCCCGCTACTCATTAAAGGTATCGATATCAACTTAGCCACCAGCTCAGCAACACCAATTGAAATCTATAGTAAGGTTGGATCATATAAAGGCTCCGAATCACAATCGAATAATTGGACGCTAACTAAAAGTACGACCGTCTTTGCTAGCAATAACGGATCGACGTCGATTAACTTCCCGTCAATTATCAATCTAGCAACCAATGAAAAACGCTCCTTTTACATCAAATGTGCTTCTATCAACTCAAAATGTCTCTCATTTGATTCCAATGGTCAAACTACAAAACGATACCAAGATGATAAGCTAATTCTATTTGGCGACGGACTTACTAAACAATCCTCAACTTGGAACTCTATATCTAGCACTACACCACACTTGTTTAGTGGAGCAATATCCTATGATTTAATCACACCCCAACCAACTAGACTGCCTACCAAGTTTCCCACATTGCAACCAACAAACACACCTACATTACGACCCTCAAGTTCGCCTACACCTGCCCCATCGAAATCACCGGTAGTCATTGAAACTATAACAACACAATTCGATAGTTCACATTCGTATGCTGGATGTATGTTTAACATTCTGGCTCGTGATCATTTAGTAATTACCAACTTGGCATTTAATACACATGTAACTACAAGTATGAATGTACAAGTGTATACACGAGAGGGTTCATATGTCAACTTTGATAAGACATTAAATGGATGGACTAAAATTGCAGAGACATTAGTTATGGGCAAAGGATTGGATAGACCGACCTATCTACCTGTTGGGTCATTTGAACCACTACTGGTAGATGATAAATCTATACAATCATTTTATATTACCAGTACTGAAGGACCATACATGCGTGAGAGTAAAGGAGTGGGTATTAGTTCTGCAACTGGTGAATTGAATACGTCTA
>Ga0214481_100282_pt1 | contig 27528 bp, 16 predicted proteins | sample M1_20Mar14CPVII9_4_FD_165057 | JGI IMG/M metagenome (GOLD analysis project Ga0214481, IMG submission 165057) | Marine eukaryotic communities from Monterey Bay, California, United States - M1_20Mar14CPVII9sort6BwellG10 | ecosystem: Environmental > Aquatic > Marine > Unclassified | place: USA...
TTGTTGCATTCGTTTTACTGAGTTGGAGGTATGAGGAGATATTTTATTGCAAACATCAACTAAATTTCTGCATCGATAAAATGATACGGATGTTGGAAGGGAAACCATATCCGCTGATAATACTGGCACGCAGTTTAGATGTGCCACTATAATAAAGAAGAAAAGAACTAATCCAAATGCTTCTATTGACCGCCGAGTGACCATCTTATACGCAATAAACTGGGGAGTCAGCAAGAGGAAGTAGAGCCTCAAAAACGTTTAGCGATTCACTCTTATTATGGGGAGGTGTCATCATCATTGAAGGCTCAACAATGCTCGTCGGTCAATGTAATGATACTCATCACAAAACATTAGACAGGGAGTTGACGATAATCTAAGGTGACACTACTACTTCAAAGAGGGGGCGGTGTTCTTGTAGTCAGCAGTTATATACATAAATACAAAATCACATCATAATATAATAAACATATCACCCTACTGCCAATCACCGACCAGAGAACAATGATTCCAATCAGCCCAACAACTTCGAGGGGGGCATCAATGATGGCACGTCGGCTCTTTTCAACCAAACGACCACGTCCTATCTTTGTTGTAAGTTGGAGAATTATGATATGAATATCGACTGATTGATATTGTATACTGATGATGTTTGCCTATATACTAATTGTAAATACTTTTGCACATCAACTTATAGGCGGCAACAAAACAACATGTAGGTAAAACAACAACCTCCCTCGCTTTAATGAGTGGATTGCAAAAGCGATTTCCCAAAGTTGGTTTTATCAAGCCTGTAGGGCAACAACACGTCACTGTATATAGCCCGACACTTGATCAAGATATTCGAGTAGATAAAGACATATGTTTATTGAAAGAACAATTTCATTTAGATCATATTGATTATAGACATATGAGTCCAGTTATCATTCCAAGAGGTTATACCAAGAAATAGTAAGTATTGTACTGTATGTGTTTATATATAATGGGTTTGTTGACCATAATGTGATGCATATGTTTTGTGTTCGACTCACAATGTATGTGTTTGCATTGCATATGTTATATGTGTTTACTAATCTAATATCATATATATTTATGTAGCGTCGAAGGAGAGATTTCTCATGATACACAATTAGAACAGATTGATGAATCATTTAATGAGGTTAGAAATGCCAGTGATGCGGTACTATGCGAAGGAACAGGGCATTGTGCAGTGGGCAGTATTGTTAATGTTAATAATGCAATGGTGGCCAACAGGCTAGGGGCGAGTATGTTGCTGATAGCCAACGGAGGACTTGGATCTGCATTTGACGAGCTGGAACTTAACCGCGTCCTTTGTGAGAAACACAATGTACCGATTGCTGGGGTTGTTATTAACAAAGTCCTACCTGATAAATACGAACAAACAAAGTATTACATGGGCAAAGCGCTAAAGGATTTTTGGGACATACCACTACTTGGTTGTGTTCCAGATCGGCCTTTCTTAGGTTGCCCTGCACTTGCTGACTTGGAACGACTATTTCATACAGAGCTAGTTTGTGGACAGATGCATCGGTTCCGTCATTATCAGACAAATGATATGAATTTGATTACCACTAGTTTAACACGCTTCCTTGAGAATATCCGGTCAAAGTCTCCTCGCACATTATACATTTGTCATGTTACAAGAGATGATATTATACTGGGTTTCATGGCTGAGTATCAGAGGATTAGAAGGGAGGAGGAGCGACCATTTGAAGCAGCGCTGTTAGTTTGTGGCCGTAAAGACAAGTATCAAATGGCTGACGAGGTTAGAGATATGTTTGAAGGACTGGAAGGGGCACCTGTAATGGTAGTTGGATATAGTACACATCAGGCCATGCAGATGATACACGACTTCACTCCCAAACTGAATATTGATGATAAGAATCGAGTAAAGAAGGCAGTCGAGCATTACGAACCATACATTGATTTTGAAAAGCTACTGGATCGAGCGTCAGAGTAGTAGTATAGTTGGGAGGAGAATAGAGATATGACAAGAAAGATACTTTATCAATAGAGAAAGATACCTCTTATTGCATCTCGGAAATATCTGGAATCTATGAACGCATCCCATACTTCCAACAACATAGAAGATAGTGTATGAATCCAAATGTCATTAGGTAACTCTCTTTGTAATGTAATAGCGTCTCTAGCTAGAGAGATAGAGATACCTAGAGATTTTGTCATTCAACTAACACTTGGTCATTCCGGTATCTCCTCGCCTCCCCCAAAATTTGAACTCAACTCCAAATTCCAAAGAAGTCACCATACCATACCAATCAAATATTAACTGTCTGGTGTTATAGAATCATTAGTAGTATTATCAATAGTATATTACAGTGTTATCAATGTTTATCAAAGATTATGGTTGGTTCCACCCAACACACCCATCGCCCTCTTTCTAGCTTACACGTGGAATACAGAAGTCCACTCAGTCCATATTTAAACGGTCCCCGCGAGATGGTAATGGTTTCAACCAGTTCCATTTCGTACAAATATAATACAATATCTAACATCTATGAATGATTCATGAAGATCCTGCCTCTTGAATAATGTGGACTCGGGAATATCCAAGTCACAACATAGTTGATCTCAACTTAAGCATCAGGGCAACAAACGAGTCTCGGGCTATCTGATAGAAGGTACTTGATCAATTCCATTCCCTTCAGTGCATGGTTCAAGCTCGTGAGCTCTAATCCATGCTAATCCTTCCATTCAGTGGTTCGAGTACATCTTGACTCTAATCCACTGACATATCATAAACCTACTGTTGATTGTGGTTCGAGTTCCATCTACTCCACAATCCTCCCTATCGTCCAAATCCTAGTGTTTGTGGTTCAAGCCCCAAGCTCTAATCCACAATCTTAGCTCGAATCATCATTGATTCTTCTATTCTTAACCTTGTACGTGACTTCGGATACACCGATCAGCATTCTGAATCTAATCTGATCTCTTCCTCCTGCGCTTGTGGTTCAAGCCTCAGCTCTACTCCACAAGAATCTTATACTACATATCCGATTGTTCCATTTGAATCCTCTCCTTGATTCATATTAACTCGTGGTTAAGGCAAAACTTCGACCACGATCATTCTTGAACTTACTTATCACCATACCTCTAACCTAGGGTATTTTGTTGCTTCTTACAGTCTACATTAAGTGACTGATGATCTCTAATGATACCAATCTAACCTTTAGACATCTCGTCCATTTGATTCTGATTCACAATCAAATACAATTCCGTTTCATTATCATACTCCTCAGCATATCACAATAATGGCCTATCTATTTGAGCTATGTGTAACGGCTCAGGGATCTTCTGGCCAATACTCCTTTATCCATTTCTGTTCCATCTCATTCCTAGACCATGAGACCATCTGTATTTATACTTCTTTGTATATTCATCCTTCCTTTGTTGACCGACGATTGATACAATACTGTCATCGTCTATTCAAATTTGCCTTTCTATCTAATTGTTTCTCTTTGGCAACTAAGGTCCATTGCTCATTAGGGAAGTGATTCGGCGCATTATCATCCTAGTCTCTCAATACTGTCCCCGTGAGACTTCGTGCTTATAATTTGTTTCGTGGCGTCATACACTATTCACTTTGTCGTATCCTTGTTGATACTCGTCAGAAGTTGTTGTACGTTAACAACGTTATTATTCTCACTTGGCAGTGTCATACCGCTTGTAATCTCATTTATAATCGACATAGTCGATAGTCGATACTGAGTCGTCGACATAACAATATTTATCATTCGGTTTCTGTCGATAGTCGATACTGAGTCGACATAACAATATTTATCATTCGGTTTCTGTCCCCGTGTGCCGTATCACTTGCCTTTACGTCGTGATACACATATCTAAGCTCTAGTGTTCTACTATCTAAACTCTTGTGCTACAGAGAAAGAGTAGTTTCCTCTATCAATTCATATCTTCTGTGTTTGATTCCGATATTGACAAGCGAGCTTGTGACATACAGGGTTGATATCATTCCTTGTATTCATTATACATAGTCTTCTCCTTTCAAGACGGTTCTTGTCAATTCATATGATACAATGTGTGGATTCGAGCTAAAGCCCACAATAGGCTCATAACGTGTGCTCCATTCAATTACTAACGCCTGAGTTCATCTCTTCCCTCTGAACTCATATTCTTATTACGAGGCTCTATGTCTTCGTATATTACACGAGCTCATTTCAATTCTATATTTCTCATATACGGCTTCATATCATGTTGTGATACCAATTATCACCACAGATCCCATGCAAGTCTATCCCATGATTATCGAGCTTTTGTCTTACTCGCATAACTTTTAAATAGTCTGATAAGGAGTCCCCGTTGACTCGATGTCTTACCAATGCATTATATCTCATTACATGTTCGAATTATCTTGTTCATCTAGTGAACTATTATCATCCTGACTTGATTTATCTGATACATTGACATATATCTTACGTATCCTGTCCACACTACAATGAGTCTTTCAGCTCCATAGTAGTCAATCTATACTCGGGTCATCGTCTTCTAGACAATCTAATGGTTAAGAGTCCTTATGGTACCGACTCCATTCATATTCCAGTCAACACTTTCCATATGACAAGTGAAATGTCCCCGTTGACTATAAATCGAGGGTATGTTCATACCTATCTTTACATTCGTGAATTGTGCTTCTGCAACAAACACGATATACCAGTCCATGACCTCTTTCTTTCATCCTATCGAAGGACCTTGGCGTGCCTTAACGCCTAGCATCATATGACTCTAAATAGTCTTTATTGTCCTTACTAACATCTTCACGGCGTTGTAACCGAATATCATTGGCTTCAATTCTCACAATACATGTGTACCACTTTAAATATATGGCATTTAACACAAGTATGACAACATCCTCATGCCACAAATCCGAATATCTCTTGTATAACCGGGTCATTCATTTGGCAAATACTAGCGTATCAATACCCTTGAGTATCAAAACATTCCTCAAGGTATCAGCTTATCGGGCCACATTATAGTGGATGCAGTCTATTAACATCTCCTGGGTATATTCGTATCCGGTGAACACTAATCGTGTAAACACCATTGTATTGTCTGCGGAGCAACGTTTGATTGTGCATCCGTTATGGGTCATTATACTTCTAATTGTCGGAGCCTGAAACATATCAGATAGTCTTCCTTTCGAATTAGTACTTATACCTATTCCACTTCTTCTTTGCCGTTCTCCTGATACTTCCATGTCTTCCTACTGACTAGTTATGTCCTTCTAATAACAGGCTAAACGATTTAGTTGTTGTCTTTTCCTTTTCTCTTATTCACTCACAAGTATTCGATATGTGGTGTTTGCATAGCCATTGTCTATATCATTACTTATCCATAGCCATTGTTATTATACGTCGATGACAATACCTTATTAGGTTGTCCGATCATATCGTATTGTACAGTTATCAGTTATCTCCTTGCATTAAGCAGAGGTAATTGGCACTCGGTATCGACTCATGACATATCATATGTCTATTATTGCCGCCTTATATTGGCATTGCCATTTGTTCACTGATGAACTCATCATATCATTATGTTATTCCAGTTTCCAATTCAATCCATTACCTACAGCCTATTATATTCTTGACCATATCCTATCATATTCTTGGCCATATTTTGTAGCATACATCAAGTTGCAAATTGAATACATACTGCCTACTGCTCATACTGCTCGAGGATTCTTTTCTACTGCCTCGGCTATGATTGTGCATATCAAAAGATGTCTCATGATAGTAGATCGTTGTCCATATCCTTATCAGTATGGATCATATCCATATCCTTGTATAAACAGGCGGCACTTCTAGTCCATCCTCATGGTAGTGCCATTTCGTTAAACTGTGCCATTTCATTAGATAAGAGGTATCCTATGCCGTTATCCCCCTTGTACCTCATAAACCATATCATGTTCATATCATATTATATGTTGTATCTTCCTTCGTCTGCCTTAGCAGCTATTATATGACTTCCGTGGTTTGGATAATATCAATGAGATGTGTACGGCTCGTCCATTATACCATAACTTTCACGAGTAAGTAAATTATTGTCATCGTCATGTTCTTCTATCTATGTGACAATCTCATATTCATATATGATGGTCTGATATTGACCTACCGTGTCATTACAATTCACGTGCACGGACCTTTCTATATTCGTCCATTTATCATACATGGCATCCTATACCAATACTGATTTATACATAGAGTGTTCATATCACTCATGATATCATTACTTATCACTTTCCAACAATGTGATCGTATCTATCACCTCTTTCTCTATTCCATCAGGAATTCATATCCTTAGTATATGCTCTCTTTCCTTCATGCGAGGCATTTAGTATATTCTTGTCATTTAAGGATCTATCATAAGCAGATCTCCTTCCATATTAGTAGATACCTAGGCCTAGATACCTAAGCTTGTATCTTATGATGTTCATACCCTACCTTGTACGATGTATGATAATATGTTCATACCCACCTCGTACGATGTTTGACAAAACTTGTCAAGTTATATTACTATGTCTTGTGAGAACGGCTTGACGTTTACATAATATCATTCTGCCCCTAAGCGGCATGCCGATTCAACAAGTATCATCTGTTTCTGATCGGTTGAGACTTTATCATATCCTATCATCTTCTGGATGGTCTCTTATAGTTAATGTAGATCTCCGTGCCATACCGGCACCTCATTACATTCATTCATATAAGCTCGGAGTTGGTAGTATTCAACCCTTTTCTTGAGGTATCAAACCTCATATTCTGTATCTATTGTGCTGCGGGATTCTACAAATGCCCCCTGATGGTTCCATATACCCTTTACCATATCAATTCATGACCTTATTACCATGTCATTTCTCCTTTTAGCTCGTAAAACTGCACCTAAATAAGAGTACAAAGAAGAGAGAGAGACCCAGCAATGTCCCTCAAAGCCGCCACAAGGGCTGTGTTTATGCTATTATACCACAACGGCATATTATTTCAATAAGTTTTAAGGCACTATGGCCGTCTTCACATTCAATTCAATATCAATAACTGCTCTAAAAGCAAGTTACTCTCATTTCATTTCATATTCAATGAGTTATAAGGCACTCCAGCCATCTTATCATTCATTTATAGAGGCACTACGGCCATCTTATTATTCATTTCCATCTTATTAATCATTCATTTATAAGGCACTACGGCCATCTTATCATTCGTTTCACTTTCAATATCATTTCACCCCTGCCCCAAATGGCAAGCATACTCACAATTGCAAGTCTTACTTTCATATGATAGACTGCGGAGTAGTACGGCTCGAAAGCCAATCATTCAATTTCGTCCCCAAATGGACACCAAAAGTTATATATAGTTTCAGCAATCTTCAACGCTGTGCTAGTCCATCTATGAGACTGCAGAGTGTAATAAGCTCTTTCCTGGTGCGTTGTCTAAATGACGAAGGATATAATCAATCCATCTTCTATCCTTGCCCGTTCTTGCGGGTCAATATTGTGGTGCCGCTTCATTGCGGTCCTATCTTCAGAATATGTGGCACTTGGCCATAATAACTGTATAAACAGTTCCTATTATTTCCCTTTTCATTACATACCATTGCCCTATTGGCAAAGTATTATGAGCGGTGTACTGACAATGTACATAACAACCTCTGATTCCACCTACAAGACAGACGAGAGGCGTCGTAGGTCCAACAAGCAGCTAAGGTGCGAGCATACTAGTGGGTTCCGATCTCGTCATCTGCCATCGAGTTAATTCTGAGGTACCGCATCCTTCCTGTTCCCTTAATAGAATAGCAACATTTAAAGAACATTTAATCAAATAGTTGCACAAACTTCCCCAAACATCTCTTAGGGATCCAGCACAGCAACAGCTGCCGCCGCTACAATGAATAAACCTCAAAGGTTTCTCAATATTACATTTGGTGTGTAACAGTAACAACACCCTTACCGCCATTCCGATACCCTATCCCAGTATCTGGCATTTATTAACAATATTATATACTTTTATCCTCTATATTATATATGGTGTATGCTAACTGCATAACACTCCTGCACCTGCCCCTACTTGATCTTACCCGGGCTAATTCTCAATATTATATATGGTGTACGCTAACTGCATAACACCGTGCACTTGCCCTTCCTATCCGACACGCCAAATATGTGTCTGGGCTATTCATATTATTTATGGTGTACGATAACCGCATAACACCGTGCACTTGCCCTTCCTATCCGACACGCCAAATATGTGTCTGGGCTATTCATATTATTTATGGTGTACGCTAACCGCATAACACCGTGCACTTGCCCTTCCTATCCGACACGCCAAATATGTGTCTGGGCTATTCATATTATATTATGAGTGACACTAAACGTATAACACTCGTGCACATGTCCCTACCCAATACCCTTCGGTATTTACCCAGGACTATTTCTTTGTATTATATTGGTGTATGCTAACTGCATAACACCGTGCACCTGCCCCTACTTGATCTTAACCAGGGCTAATTCTCATTATCTTATTGACACTAAACGTGTAACACTCGTGCACGCCTTGTCCCTACCCAATACCCTTCGGTATTTACCCAGGACTATTTCTATGTTGAATACCAAACGTATCAACACCCTTATCTATTTCCTTGTATCCGGTTGTATCACAGAACAACCATCATCATTCAGTGACGTCACAAAAGTGATGTTTGATGTGATGTGTGATGTTTAAATTTTTCAATTATCACTTACTTCTTTCTCGATACACTCGACATTAGAACATGTCGAGACTGTTAATCCAATCAAATATTAACTGTCTGGTGTTATAGAATCATTAGTAGTATTATCAATAGTATATTACAGTGTTATCAATGTTTATCAAAGATTATGGTTGGTTCCACCCAACACACCCATCGCCCTCTTTCTAGCTTACACGTGGAATACAGAAGTCCACTCAGTCCATATTTAAACGATACCGCTTCTCGTACCGCTATCGACCCCATTAATTATTGCAATTTACTTCTTAGTTGTCCACCATGTCGACATCTGAAGAGCTTTCCCTACTATCACCTCCCACGGCCTCTAAACTTGCTGGCAATATGAGTACAATCCAAATAAAAAAGGTAAACATGGGACATGGTGACATGTCGTGTCAAAATAAATTATCAATCATATGTACCTCTCAACTTTCTTTTTCAAACTATACCAAACTAATGCGTCATATTTATATTCTCAGAATCCTCGATATCCTCATAAGACTTGCAAATATGCCGGGGTTACCTTTCGTGAGTAGTAAATTCTTATTCTATTGCAATAATGTTTATGCTCTTTTATATGTTACACATGAACATGTTTGAAATATATAAACTCACCTCTCATACGATATATTGTTGTCATCAATAATAGGTTCATCTCGTGAGAAGTATCAAGCTCGTATTTACAAAGGCAACAAGGAGTATAATCTCGGACTCTTTGAAGTAGCCGCTGATGCAGCCCTCGCATATGATACCACTCACCGCCTATTAAAGAAGATTACCGTCTCCTCAAATGCAGGATCCGAGAAGGAGGCAATGGCAGCATACGAGGCTGATTCTGAAGCTACTCATTGGCTAGATTTCGATGAGGAGAAGGCCGAGGAGGCCAACAAATGCGTTGATAAAGATAAGTTGAACTTCGAGAAACCACAGAACTACAGGGAAGAACGTGAACTTGAGATTAATGAAAGTAAGGAGGCAGGTACACAAAAGCATAAGAATTCACCCAGTGAAACTACTGTTAAAATGGTTGTCCGTAAAGAAGCCATCAGAGTTGTAAAGGTTGTCATCGGGCTAGATGAAGGGTCGAAAAAGAAGGGAAGAAAAGCTGGTAAGGATGGAGTCATAGATGATTCAATGTGGGAATCTGCAGCAAAGGTGAGTTATAATACAACTGAAGTTCTTATTCGTATGTATCATCTTGTGGTCAATTGCAACAGAGCATGTAAAGGATACGATATGGTATCCTCTTGATTGAGAGATGAACACATCTTATGTTCATGAGAAGATATCTTTATGCGTGACTATCCACTGGGAATCTCACACGCTTCTTACTTCAAACTTATATTACAGAAACAAAGACAAATGGAGACCATGATGTATGGTAGTAATCCAGCCATGATGGGATATAATCCATACTTTAACCAGGGCATGATGATGCCTCAACAAGGCATGATGCAGCAGGTTATGATGCCCGGTCAGATGTCAATGATGAACAGCCCACAACAGCAACAACAAGCTATGATGAAAAACCAAGCTATGATGAATATGCAAATGCAACAGATGTGTGCAAAGCAAGAGCCACCCGGTGCAACCGCTACACCCAACACGGGAGCTGATAAAAGCAGTTTCGTCTCACCAAATATGACAAGTACTGCCGAAGCAGGAAATGTAACGAATAACTTTAGCCCCATGGCAGCATTCAGTAATATGTATGGTATGCCAATGGGTGGCAATACGGGCAATAAAACAGGTGCAGAATTTCGAGAGTTCTTTAATGGATATGGCATGCATGCTTCAGCTGTCAGTGGCAACGGAACAGCTTCGATGGGAGGAGGAGGTAATATAGGTCAAATGAAGGGAATGGATGATATACAGTATATGATGTTTGTCAGGCAGCAACATGCAGCAAGGCAGCAAATGATGGCACAGAATGGTGGCACACCCAATAACATGATGCCAAGTATGGGTGGTATCGAAGTTACTAAGAAAGATCTGGACGAAAAAGTTAAGCAAATGAAGCACTTCCAGTCTATGATGGGCCAACAAGCAAGTCCATATCGTGGTGGCGGAGATAGTAGCCAGCAACGACAAGATTCAATGCTACAAAACCAATACAGATCCCAGTACAAGTTCACCCCCTCTGCTAACATGGGGTACAATTGCTAGGTTCTACCTGAGCCGTTTTCGAAGTCTTTTTGTCGATTTGTGACACGGAAGAAGATAGATGTTTGCATACTAAAAACGATGTTATTGAACTGACACTTTCTTTTAATCTAGTTCCTCTAGTATGGTACTCGATTTGTTGACCTTTGTCCTCGTATTGTCGTAATGGTTAAATTCATCAGCATTTGATGATAATCCGCTTACTACACTTGATTCGCCCCCAATGTAAATGTTGTCCGAATGATCTGATTGACGCTTGTTATATGGTGGTTGAAGAACATATGGATAGTCTTTCTGGCCATCGGCAGTTGTATTTTGGTGCTGCACTTTGTGTTTAGTTGCTTCCTTCTTCCTAGCTATAGGCGGAGGTTGTTGTTGAGATTGCGACACTCTGGATGATGCTTTTGACTTTGTTGACTTCTTAGATCTGGCGGCAGATCTTTTAGATCTTCGGCTAAGTCTCGACTCTTTTGCCCCAAGGCTCTCACCTGCAGAACTCGCTCCATCATAATACATTAGCCCAAGCACTCCAACGTCATCATCAGATGAATTGTTCTCCTCCGAAGAATCATCCGACGACTCTTTGCCCTCATCGTTATCATTTGTTATGAAGAAAGAAGATTGCCCCCCATCATAACCATCTTCTTCCTCAAGCTCTTCTTGCCCTCTTGACCTCTGTTCATGCTCTAAACTTCTGTTTATTTGGATGTCATGCTCTTGACTGCTCTCTCTTCTCATACCACCCCCCGAGCTCCGCTTTCTTTGTATACCTTCTATACGCTTGGAACTTTGCTCTATTGGTTCCTCATTGATATTTAATGCAGATTGAGTAAAGCTCATAGACTTATTAAAACTTTTCTCACCATCAGGATCAGGTTTGTTGTGATGAACTATAATTTCATCACCGCCGCCTCTACTCGTCAGTGTCTGCTGAGATTGATTAAAGCTTCTATCATGCTGTTGATTGCGTTTACTTATGTGCTGCCGGTCTCCCGGATTATATCGGCCTTCCCCACAAGGTTGCGATTTCTCTCTATCAAAGTAGGATTCGTTAATATGAGTATGTCTTGGCAACGAATCGCCTTTGTCTAGTCTCCGTCGTTGTAATACTAATAAACCACCACAGAGAAAAGCAAATAAGAGTATGATTAATATAATACCCCAAACTGGAACCGAGCTACTTGATTCATTGCTGATACGAGTGGAAACAATATCACCACCACTCTTGGCATTTCCTATTCCAAGTATCATATTCATATTATTCGACGCTGTTCCCCACGACTTATTAATTTCATTATCAATGAGATAGATCTGATCTTGTAATACATTGGTGAATGCAATCTGCACTTCTCTTGGATCAACGTCTTCGCCAGTTATTGTAATTTTAAGATACATTGACATTGATATTGTTTGATCATCTTCATTTGAGAAAATTGAGTCCACTGCATCTACTGATACTATTGTGATATTAAACTCATCACTTGCAACTAATAACGAACGTCGTATTATATCTTGCAATTGCTCCCTATCTTCTTCATCGAGTTGTAATTGCGATTGCATATTAGAAAATCTAATGTAAATTGGTGCTAGCAATATACCCACTGTATCACCATCCGGCGGAGGATTTATTTGTTGTGGACCTACTATATTGTCAATAGGAGTTTGCTGTTCAACTACTGATGGACGTACAGTGGGAGGAGGAGAAGGTGGTGAAGCCAAACATGCATCTATATCCCAATAGAAATGTGATTCGCAACACTCTTTTGCAGTCAAATATATGGAGTAAACCCCTGCAGCAACAGTAGCACTTGAATCACATTTACTTGTCACTACATTTGCCGAATATGGACAGTTTACATTCGGTATACACCCCTCAAAAACATTAGGGCATGATCCAAGCTGAATGTCACAAGCACATAATATTTGCAATACATTAGTGAGAAAGAATGAGGATAATATATATGTTGACACAAGATGTGCACAAAACTGAACCAAAACTTACAGTGGCACATTGCTGATATAGATCATCAAAACAGTATGACGGTATACATTTGCAAGAACACGAACTTATATCCCATAGCCCATAGCCACATCCTTTCTCAGGGGCAGAACAAGAAGACTGCTGCTCTCTCCTCCGAATATCTTTATATTTCATTTGCACTCTATTTTGATTATTTGTCGTTCCTGTGGGAGAAGGCTGTCTCCTCCGACTATCTCTATATTGCAATTGCTTTCTATTTTGATAATGTGATGTTGCATAGCCATATTTGATTGCAAATGATATGATACAGAACAAAAGTATGTGTCGTCGCATTGTTTTTGGGGTATTCTTTTATGATTTGTATCTTTGAATCGGAGCTTGTACTGAAATTTATTGACAATACCGAATCACCCACTCAGCTAATTATTCAGCATCGTTTATATAGAGACAACAATCCATAATTATATGCCGCTATGATGAGGTCAATATTTCCATATTATCATTTTAGTTCGAATTCTTAATTCTTACCTATTGATAAGTTAAGAACCCTCTCCTTCTACAACTCACAAAAACTGACTCACAACTAACGAGGAAAAGTGCATGTGGTGTGTTTGATGATGATGAGGCGGCAACTTGTTGCAGTCATAAATTATCTCTGCACCTCCCCCGTATACTCTGTTTAATAATATACTAAGAATACAGTGTTAAAATGAAATCCATCTTCACCACAACAAGCGCTGTTGTTCTTGCAACAAGTTGCATATCTTTGTCATCTCACTCAACTACTGAGGCATTCACAACTCCACAACACTCACAGATACATGTTAGATCTTCATCATCGTCGTCATCCACATTACTACCATCTACTCTCGTTAGTGATACAGATATGGTCGATACTACTACTACACAACAATCTAGTGAGCAGTTACTAACCGAAGGATATGAAGTACAAAATACCGACGAAGTTGCAACACAAAAGAAGTATCTAGAAGATGGTTTCATCTTCGGATTAGAAAGTAGTGGTCTCGAAAGACCTAAAGGAAAGAATGCAAATGTTGTAGTCGAAGGAGATTCACTTGAAACTACGCCCAAACAGGTGGCCATCGTTTCTGCTACGTTTGCCGGACATGCCTTAATTGCTGCCAATGCGATACATACATTACTTGAAAACACAGGAGGTAATGTCGAATTGACTGCCGCAACCTCATTGGCTACAATTGTTTCATCATGGGTACTAGCAGACTTGGGTTCAGGTATCTTTCATTGGTCAGTCGACAACTATGGAAACGGTAGTACACCGGTTATGGGAAATATAATTGCTGCATTCCAAGGTCATCATTCTGCTCAGTGGACAATCACATACCGTGGATTCTGTAACAATGTATGGAAACTTTGTATTCCATTTGGTGTACCAACTGCTGGTGCCATTGCTTTGCTTGCTGGAGATCAGCATCCAATGGGTAAGTTGTCTTATGTGTATGTGTTACTGTATGTTGTGTCACTGTATCTACATCTTACTGACTGTTCCCTTACCTCTCTATTCTGTATGTAGTCGGTCTCTTCTTTGCTGTATTCTGTTCTATTGAAATCTTATCACAAGAATTCCACAAATGGTCACATCTAACAAAGAAGGAAGCAGGACCGATAATCAATACTCTACAGAACTTGGGTATCACCATCGGCCGAGTCTCACATGCTAAACATCACATGGCACCATACGATGGTAACTACTGTATCGTATCAGGTCTATGTAACCCAGCATTGGACAATAGTGGCTTCCTCCGATGGTTAGAACATCGTGTGTATGAAAGTAATGGCGTGGAAGCTAACTCTTGGAAGTTGGACCCAGAGCTTAGAGAGAGAACACTTCGTGGAGAGTATCGATTGCCAGAGTCTGCTTAAACATTGACTCATGGACAATATTGATATATAGGCATGCAATTAGGGAAGTTGAACCTTGAGCTGACCGCACCATTGTATATAAGTTTGTAGTCAGTCTGGGTATCTTAATAGTATAAACTATAGGGTGTGTTTGATCTAATTGAAGCCTATTGGCGCCTTTTCTACGAGCTTGAAACTTCTTCTTGTGTTCACGTATATTCGAGAAGAACCCAAGCTTGCAAATATGACTATCTAAAAGGTGAGCTCACCTTTTCACTGGCTCCGGCTTGAGTTTGTTGAAGTTGAGCTGAGATACCTGACGAAGAAGATACTACATATTCCAGGGGCCTGGGTTGATATCTAATACCAATTGAAATATCGACATCCAAGCACGGATAGATCCAAGTGCATGAGGATAGTTACAGAGAAGGGCGATTGAATTGGATTGTAGAAGTCATCTCATAAACTCATGCAAAGCCAGCATTGAGAAGACTTCCGACACCATGCGGTATTCGTATCCTAGCTACATTTTTATTTTTACTTTTTCATCTCCCCCTTGATGCTGATAGAAGCTGCTTATGACAATGTCTTTGTGTAGTATAGATGTTTCTCGAGCTGCATAATATACTTATCTTCAGGAAAAGCTTCCATTTACTATTTGAAGTCTTATAGGTATCATTTTCAAGTACATCTCGGACATATATTATGTTCTTCTCCTCATCTGATGTTTTTGCAATGGTGTCTCATGAGTTTCATATAGCACCAATGCAATGCTACACAAATCAACCTTTTCGAAAGCTATCAAGTTTTCTATCACCTAAATCTATCAAATATACTGAAATGGAAAAAGTAGACGACCTATTACCAAATATTGAAGCATCTCTTCATAAAAGACTTCACGGCGAACGAGATGATAGTAATCTAGTATTGCAACTCGGTTCAAATGATGTGAATAAGATCGATAAATGCGTAAGAATAGCCTCTAAAAACTATCCGAATCTAAGAGAGATCAACCTTAATTGTGGATGTCCAGCAATCAATACGGGAGGGGCATCTACATACGGCGCATCTCTGATGAAAGATCCATTCTTGACATCTCAACTAGTCGAAAGTATGTGTTCTGCGACAGATATTGATATCTCTGTAAAGTGCAGGATCGGGGTATTTGATAATACAGATGATGTGCATACATTAGATGAATCGGATTATACATACCTATCAAATTATGTATCTTCAATACATGACGCTGGTGCAAAGCATGTGATTTTGCATGCCAGGCCTGCAATCCTATCACTAAATCCAGTTAAGAATAGGCAAATACCAACATTAGACTACGCAGTTGTAAATCAAATTGCATCTGACTTCAATGGTGTAAAGGTAACTTTGAACGGAGGTATCAATTCATTACATGAACTATCTTCTTTTCAGAAAGATTCAACAAATATACATAGTCATATGTCAGGAAGATGGATACTCCGAAGGCCTTTAGATTTGATACAAATAGAGCAATCTCTGAACGACAATAGAATAAAGGAGACGGACCCAATCGAAGGCATAGAACGATACATTGATTATGCGTTGGCTAATACATCCAAATTTCCAATGTCAGAACTATGCCTACCCCTCTATCTAATTGTTGAACAATTACGAGAAGATTACGAAAAGGAGGAGGAGACATTACTATCCTGGGAAGAGATGGAGAGTATATATGATATCATTCAAGTCGGAATAACTCAATTAGGAAGCGACAAAGTGAATACATCCAATTCAATTAATTTCAAGAAGCTTGCAACATCATTTAAATCATTAGTTGGTAAAAAGGTTGTTAATAAATGGAAGCGTAATAGATCAGAGTTATAACTACCACATTGTGATTCTCAGATTACTTTTTCATAACATTCCAATCATTTGTTTGTTTTTGTTTGTCATTTCTCATCCCACTTAACTTCCCCTGTTAAGTACCTATCCCATCTTTCTTGACATTCTCCCTTGCATGAATTCATTTGTATCCAACCACTTACAAACAGTAGCATTAACACATGCCGCCTCTTTCCCACTCAAACTTTCTCCTGGTTTGCCAGTAATACACTTTTCAAAGGCCTTTTAGTAGAGTGAACAATGCAGTTTGTTAGTAGGTATTATATATTGTGAGGAAAATTTGGCACTATATCATATTACACAGTAACATTATAAAAACATACATCCATACCTTATCAGATAATGTATTAATTACTGTTTGTACCATCATCTGTTGTCTTAATGCCATTGAAAACTGTTGCATATCACCCAATCCGGTGGCGGCAGACATCATGGGATCGTCCGACCCACCAGCACCACCAGCTGCAAAGTTGGTATCAGATGAGGAGAATGATGATAGATCATCTGATGCATAATTTGTTTCTCCCTTGGATTTCTCCTCGGATCCACCACGATTCCAGAATGGCATGTTTGTTGATTTGCAATTTATATTTATATGATGTGTCGATGTGTGGTATCTTCTAGGATACGCGCTGTTATGTATGGATTCTCTCAGAGATTAATCAATGGAAAACAATACAACAATTGATGTAATGTTATGCAATGAATTGATATTAATGGTACTTATAGTAGAAGACGAGTGATAGTAAGCAATACAGTGTGGGTTTGTGGCACCGGCCGATGATATAATTTAACTTTTTTTTGAATAAAGTTTGATTTTGGCTATCAAACGTGTTTTGCTGCTGCTGACTATGCATGTACTACTACTAATAGAAGGACGTAGTAGTAGTGCTCAGTGCTATACCAATTTCAACAATATCGCCATGCTACTCAAATATGTGTTTTATTGTTTCTTAGCGGTGACTGTCTCGATACCGCGGTCATCAGCGTTCATTACTCCAATATCAAAGATACCATCAATAAGTCGATTGAAGCAATTATATGCACAAAGTTGTGATGATGAGATTGCGATAGAAGCCACTAATTATGTAGGTATTCCCAATCAGAGACAGGGAAGAAGAGATTTCATTATAAAATCTCTATCAATATCATCCATGATATCTATATTACCGTTTATTGCAAATGCTGCTGACGATGATGACTACTTATACAAACGAGGTGAAGGAGGGGGAGATTTAACAAGTCAACTATTTAATGAAGATGGATCTCCAAAGGAAGAAATTATTGGAGCTCAAGATAATACCATCAATCTACCATTTTCTTTACCAACAAATATAAACGGTATTAGTATTAATGTTGCAACTAATGGACAATCAGCTTCACCATCTACGTCAGAAGCAACAACTAATGTTAATGCTTCATATAAACTACCTTTAAAATGGAATCAAGATGCTACATCGAAGTTACCACTATATTATGATTCATCCGAAGGAAAGAATGGACAATCAGCTGATCGCATTACAGTCTATTCCATATCTGCACCGGATAATCTTGATATGAAAACATTAGAAAAGGCATCAACTGTTGGAGTTGCTAAATCACTATGTATGAATCAAATTCCTAATGATTATTATGATAAGGGAGTTCTGGAAAGTCCGCATTAGTATTGTTTCATTATATGAATTTCGAGTGTTCAACATGAAGTGTCTGTGATTGGCTTCATCTGAATTTACTTTACCTCTATTTGATTGCCTTTACAAGTCGCATGTACTAACATACGTTACTCTCGTCTCTATCTCTTCCATCTTCATAAACTTTGAAACACGCATCTTCCAGAAAGCTGATCTCATTGGAGGAAGGACTTCCCGAAAGCCAATCAATAGTGCTGAAGTTAAGGGTGGAGTTGATGAACAGACATACTACGAATTCGACTTGGCCTTTGCTCCGTTAGAATGTCCCGACTTTATGGAAGGAAATAAAGAGAATCTAGGCCTTGGGTTCTGTCCATATGATAAGATATTCCTAATATCAGCAACAGTATTGAAGAATAGTGAGACGGATAAGAGTGGTACATTAATGTGCTGTGTGGTTGAATGTGATAAAGCTGAATGGAAGCTGGGTAATAGTGATATAAAGAGGGTACGATCTAGTTTCAATATTGAGAGGGCATAAACTAGTCAGGACAAAAGGTTGCTAATTCACAAATCTCTCTAGTTACAATGCACCATACTCAATTAGCTGCTATACACTGAATCTCCTTCCCCTACAGTTTTATCCTCTTCAGAGTAGAATGACCGGCCATTATTAGTTGTGCTTTCTAACGTCATGTTCAAAGCTGTCTGTTCACTTTCTCCAAAAGCTACTGTTGGAGGTCCTGCCGACTTGTTTTCAGACGCTTCACTGCCTGATTCTTCTCCATCAGCTTTAGAGTTCGACTCTGCAATTAGATGAAGTCGAGACAAACTCGAGTCATTAAAAGAAGATCTTTTAGTAACGCCCCTTGACATGATCTCTTGTATTGTCTGTTTGGAAGAAGTCACTGGAGACGAGGCAGATTGAGGTTGCGAATCAGTATCTTGACTCTGTTCTTCAACAGTTTTCAATGGTTTACTCTTCTCAGGCAGGACAACAGGCTTCTTTTTCTTTGGTTTAGTTGCAGCTACTTTAGGCTTGTCCGTATTATAGAGCAGTGTGTCATCTGAGTAATGACCATCAGGATCTTCCTTTTTGCCTTGGGTCAAAGACATATTCATTGTCAATTGCGAGACATCATCGTCAGGTTCAAAAGATAGATCTACACCACTAACGTCATACGATTCATCATCATGAGTTCCTGTAGTACCCCCGACAGAAGATACAACTGATGTATAATCGGATTGAACTTGATCTGAAAAGTACTCATTGCCCATTGTCGGCTGTGGTGGCGGTACAAAGGAATTATTAAAGTTGGTTGATACCGATGAGGAATATATGGGAGCTGCAGATGGGAGGGAGTATGCGCTTGAATCAGTTGTCTCACTTTGCTTATTTGGATCATCTGAGAATCTATCCGAGGGGCTGAAGTTGGGAGTGGTAAACTCTCGGCTTGCCCTTGTTGTTGTAAATCCTTGCTGACTAGTAGACTGAGAACGCAACGCAGCTGCTTGGCCATAGCTGACAGAGCTACTATTCTTTGTCTTGCGAGTCATCTCTGATCTATCAATTGTCGGTATACTACTTTCCAAATCTTGAGATGGAGATCTCGGCAGTACTTCAGTAGATGAGTCTGATGACGAGGAAGATGACGATGATGACGAGGAAGAAGACGATGATGAATTGTCGTCACCATTACTCGGCTTCTTCTTCACAATTCTTCTTCTTGACACGTTACGACTTCTCTGTGAATGTTTATGTACAACCCCATTTGCAAAATGTTGTTGACCTCTATCCTCTACTGCTTTATCATCTTCAATCCTTAAACTATCATCTCTTAATGGCGTATTGGGAGGAGTAACAGGCTCAGGTATAACCCTTGCAATACTCCTATTCATCATAAGTTCGCACAGCATTAAACCGAATACAACTCCGGAGGCCGAGGCTAAGTAGATGTTACCCATGTCTGTACTAGGTCCTGAAGGATTGGCACCGAATCCCAAGTTGATACTATGCAATACCAACACTAATCCCGACAGCAACCCATCTACTCGGTGTAGATTCTTCCCTCTATTTATATTTTGCTGGCTTACTCTATAGAACATTAGTGCAATGCATGATAATAATGCGCATGACATTCCAATTCCAGCTCCTAATGCCGAACGTTTGCAGTAAGGTGTTGAACTAAATACACCGACACATGCATCCCCTACTCGAGTGGATATGGCAAAGGCAGCCAGTGCCGATGAGAATGATAACATCATAAACCAAAGCGGCGAACAAGTCTCTCTGAATGTATCTTCACCATCTTGAATAGCAACTTCATCCGGATGATGATTACCAGTCAGAACTGTTGGATCATTACTATCTGCATTGCTCACTCTTCTTGTATTATAACCACAGTGCTCTTTGGCAACAACCACACCATTCATTTGTTCTTTTGATGCTAATATTAAACTTCCAACTAAATAACTACTCAGACCAAATCCAAGCCATGATGTTATCAATATGTTTATGTTCCATACTTCTTCATATCCCTCGTTAGTTATCATTGTAACACCATAATTTAAACCACTTGTTGGATCTGATACAAATCTGAGAACGACACACCATATACAAAATAGCAGTATTGATAGAATGCATTCAAGTGAAGTATGCATAAATTTGATGTATCCTGTCAACTTATTCCGTACGCTTCGATGTCTATAAGCTAAAGTTATTGTAAATCCCAATGCAAATGAAATTGACAGCAGTATGATCAGTGTTAGATCAATGCCACTTCTTCCTTCATTATTGTTTGTGTTATCAATATCATCAATTGCCTTTTCAGTAAGCAATAGCGATGATAAACAAGCTATCGATACCGCTGCTAAATAAAGCCAAGCCGATGACCGAGGTGATAACTCTTCATTTGCAAATAATGCATAAGGACTTATCTGTTGTACTGGATCATTATCGTCATCATTATTGACCTTTCTATTCTTGCTTGACCTTTTGCAACATAATAATGAAGGGTATCCCCACTTCTTGTTTGTTTGAGTTGCAGTGGTTGTAGAGTCTGATGATTCTATTGTTGATTGAACTTGAGATATACTAACTCGTCGTTGACTACTACTACCATTACTATTGGTACAGCCAACTATTGCAAGTTCGATTTCTTGATCTATCGTGTTTGGTTGACTTATCATTATATCATCAGAGGAGTTATTTGTACCCTGATGCTCATCTTCTTTAGCACTCCGGCGTCTGAAAACAGATGGTATGCTGCGCATTCTTTTCTATATAATTCTATATAATAGTATATAACTCTATTGATTACCTACCAACTTGGTAGAGCATAATAATATCAATCGTAGGTACTTATGAATGAGTGTTTATGAGAGTTGAGAGATTGGGCTTGTCTTTATAGCTTGCGAAGATTAGCTAGGACAGCCCCCTTGTGTCACAGTAAATAATATGACTATCTATATAATATCTTCTTTATATTACCCAACGAGCTAGATGAATGAGAGACCTACTTGCTATCTGTTTAATCAACCAATTGGGTAAACATCAGGAAGATTTGGGCAGTCTTCTAAATGCAACGAATGCAATTGAAAGGCTCCAAGAACAGTCTCCGGTAGCTGATATTCTTCAGATGCTTCAATAATAAAGGCAAAGGCGATTGTTAATGACTTGGTATGACCTTTGACTACATTGAGAATACCTCGTGCAATACGTGAAGCAGTAACAAGAAGATCAACTTCATATACACCCTTCTTAGTTGGTGTAGGATCTGTAAAGTAGTATTGCAAAGGCAAGTCTTTACCAACCATTGCGGGAGATGTTCCAGGCCCGACGGCCTTCTTGACAATCCATGGACCATCAACTACCACTGGTAGAAGCTTGAGCTTTCCATCTCGATATCGTTGATCGCCTTTGATAAACTTACTCCATACATCTGCAATGTTGGGTGGCATTTCTTCAATAGGAGGTACAGTGAAGTAAGCGACAAGGTTGGCAAAAGGTAATAGAAAGTTGACTACAAAGGTAGTCTCTTCATCAAGCTTTCCACCCAAGACAGATGGGTGGCGTGAGATATTCCTTTCGGCATTATCAGTAAGCCAACAATCCACTCCTCTACAGTCAAAGACAGTCGGAGCCGAAGGCATCTTCACCCTATCTCTGAGATATGTTGGACTTCTAACTTGGAATAAAGTATGGTGCGGTTTTGACCAGCATGAAATACCGTAGTTGTCAGGATATATCGGAAGTGGAGACGAGAGAGCGGTTGGCTGTGAGATAAACTCATCTTCCTCAAATTCTTCAGAACTAGCTTCTTCTTCCTCGTCATCGGCTACAGTTGATTCATCATCTTGCACCTCGGATAGTCTACTAGTTTCATCAGCAGGCAACCTTTCACTCTTTCGTTTACGTTTGGTAGACTTTGAAGACAGTAGGCTTGACCTTTTGGTTTGATATGATACTCCTTGGTTGTGACCAAAGTAAAAGGCCAACATGAGAAGTGTCACATATTTCCCGAATGAAATGGATATGATAATTCCACTACCGGCTATTATTGACCACACAAAACTTATACAACGAGTGATTGTCCATATCACCACCATTGATATGATTGGACCTGCAAACTGATGTCTTAGAGTAACAGCCAGACTTAATTCCACCTTTGTCCTCGACGATGGGGGATCAACTTTAGATATCCATGTCTTAACAATCTGTTCAGCATCGGCTTGTTTTGACATCATTATTGGAGTTGATTTATGATGTGTTGAATTGAGATGTAGGAACTTTTGAAAGTGATGGGAAGAACAGATCTCTTTATCCTTGGATAGCTTTCTCATCACACTGTCAATAACACTAACAGAAGATAATGCTTCGGATGTGGTTGATGATATTTCATCAAAGATGACCGTAGGCATGATCGGATTTGGCTTTCCTGCATATAGGTTCTCCCGTTTGGTGTCCAGACAAGACAGTAACTCAGCTTCGATATCTTCCAAAAGGTTTGAAGTATCATCTGATCTACTATAGGTTGAGCTTCGTCTACCACCACTACTCTTTCGAGTAGGAGTAGACTGGTCACTTTCTTCACTCTGCTGGGTCAAGATATTATAATTCTCATCATCAGCTTCTTCGCTTATTAAAGCACGAACCAAGCCTAACATGTCATGAATAGACTTGTATACAATTCGCTCTTCTACTGATTCTGGTTGAACTATATCGTTTCGTGATTTGCAATGTCTCAAGAGGAGTAACTGTATACCGTATCTCAAGACCAAGTCATCTCCAGGTAGTGGCATATGAAAGGGAAGCCAAGATATACTCTTATTACTTTGATTCCATCCCATTAGTGCATTCTTTGGCAGCCGAAGCTTTGATACTTTCGTGACAATTATTGTAGCGCCAGCAGAACTTGTGGCCTTTTTCTTTGAAGGTGAGGGTAATGCTTGTGGTTTAGGAGAAGGCAGTAATGCTTCCTCTTTATCGATATTATCAATGCCTTCAAAGAGATCTGATTCCGATTTACACAAGCCATCTTGTTCAACAAGTAATGAAGATAGAATTGCATCACTTTTGGCCGAGCTACTTCTCTTCGGAGCACTTGTTTCACTTTGACGTGAACGGGCAATTGCCTCAGCAACCATCTCTTCCTCAGTCATTTCACTAACCTTTTTACCACTATGAATGGATGAGTTTGTCTCTATTGCGCCTCTCATTTGTGAAGTATTTGATATTTTGATAGTTGGAGAATTTGCGTATCTTAGTCTTCTTCGATGTTCGGCTGCCCAACGCAAAGCAACAACCCATGATTCGGCTTCAGCCGCCGTGGACACCGCACAAAGGTATTCTCGAGATTGAACAGAGGACGCTTGAACTTGGACATGTACTGTTGATTTAGTTGACGATGAACTTACAACATGTGGACCGCCAGATGAACCATGAGTTTGCTGCATAGTATCATCAAAATCTCCATATATTTGGCTGCTATCTACCTCTTGAAATGAACCCATTGTATCATGTGATTCATGACTATTGAGACCCCACTCCGATCCATTGTTATGTCCACTCTCAGTATTCAAAGGCTGATCATATCCGTTTAATGACGAAGATGAAGAATTCTGACTAACTAGTCCTGTACCACATAAATCAGGATTGATAACTTGTTTGGCAATTTGTTGCGCTGCCTTCCTCCTCGCCGAACCTTTGGGAAAGACTAAATTGGCTACAGCTTCTTTTGCACTAGTACTATTATTAATACTTGCTTGGTTATCGGTTTCAGCTGGTACAATTAAAGCACCCTGTTCTGCAACACTGCTACTATTCATGGTTGCTTCTAATATTCTTCTGTTATTGTCAGATGTGTCTTTATTTGTTGTATATAATTCAACAGGTCTACCTCGAAATACGAATCCAAATACACCCTGAGGTAATGCGACATGTTGATCAACCACAGAATGCGGATCAATAGTCCGTGCCCCATCTAATATTGCTAATATCGTTTTAGGCCGGTGTGTGTGATGTAAATTGCTGTAATTATTGTTGTGTGCAGTACTACTTCCTAAATTCTGTTGTTGGATAGCTGGCGGTATTGACTCATGATACCGTAGATATCCATCATCACCTAATGATAGATACCGAGGACGCCACACTCGACGCAATAATCCTCTAACATGTACTTTACCTGCATAGTGATATGTCATTTCCCTTGGTATCGCAGAACGATTATGATGTGTAGAATTCTGTAATTGATGCTCATTATTACCATCAGAGTTTGTATTGTTTCGGTTTGTATTGATACCCATAGTATTATTCATCTTGATTAGATACTCAGAAATACTACTTCAACTGTGTATTTACGTCGGTTTATATAATATGAATCTTTCAGTGACATAAACTCCATCAACATACCATTTAGATATAATGAATAGTACAGCCTAATAATAGTGTTTTTGTGTCTGATATATCTCATACACCACAGAACTCTGTAAAAACCTGGTATAGTATCTATCAGCTACTTCTAAAGCTGTTTGATACAATCAAATAATCACTGGGTAACCTCCATCCATAGTATGTATGTACCTACGATAGAGCACTTTGTCTCCCGTCTCCTGGCCAACATCAAAAGGAAAAATAATTGAGGGTATCCTTTTTAGGATACCGCATTGAAATTTTTTACCTTTTTGCTTGGTGTATGTTGCATTTGCTTTGTATTGCAATTGTTTGCTTGATATGACACAGTAATAAAGGCAGAGGTTAAGTAAAGCGGCAGAAAGAGTAGGCAAAGGCCCTATAAATAGTGTCAGTACCGCTGAAATAATCCACAGAGCTTGATACCAAGAAAACAATACGACACAATTCTACAAAAAAAAAGAAATATATCAGAAGTAAAATCAATATTCGATTAAGTACTACGAATATCAAGAACACTGTAAAAGAAATTACTATCGGTATTAGAATTAATATTAGTATGTCTATTGCATGGTCATGCGTGGCACGAGATGGTATAATCTTGGCTGAATGTGGTGGAGATGACGGCAAGGGAAACGTTATTGCAACTGCACAAAAGATAACAAAGATGAAACCAACCTGTGGGTGGGAGGTTACAAGATCACTCAAGCATAAGCCCTACAGAGGTATCAAGCTTCATCTTCATGAGATTGAGGCGGAAGAGGATGTACTGTTAAATAATTCAGGAAAAACTTTACCATCACAAAAGCCTGACAATATAATAATATGGACATTCTGCTGTGTTTACAATACAAAAGAAATAACGGAGGATTATGTAAAGGCCTTCCTTACCAAAATAGTATATGTCAGTGAACCTCTACGGGCTATGCCGTGGTGGAAAGAAGGAGGAGTATTGTCGGCGCAACCATCTTTCGCTCCAACTCTTCAGCAACAAATGGAAAGTGCAGTTAGAGATGGAAAGATGAGTATGCTAAAATCACATGTTGAGGAAACCAAAGAAATAATGGCTAGTAATATTGAATCTCAATTGGAGAGAGGACAAAGAATTGAAGACCTTGAAGAAGAAGCAGAACAACTCAATGGTATGTCAAAGGTGTTTAAGAAGAATGCAAAGAAGGTGAAGAGGTTTAAAATGTGGCAGAATGCGAAACACGGAGTCATGGTTGGCACCGCTGTGACTGGTGCAGTTGGAGTTTGTGTAATTCCACCTCTTATTGCTTTGTTATTGTTATAATTGTCCGCGATTTAAGAAGATTTTTGAGTTCATACTTGCATGAAGGGGAGAAGAGAGGGAACCTGTATTATATACTTCATATTTGTGATGATTTGAGCATGCGAGCTTTCTTGTATTATGTTGGGGGAAGATAGAGTTATTCGTAGCAACCAATTTGTATTGAATAGTGATGGTGTTAGCAAATTTATTTTTGTTTCTATTTACTTTGCTTAGCTTGCTTTTGCTTTGAAGACCTTCGTCGCTCCAGTATATTACCGACAAAGTCTCTTGCCATATCAAATACATCAACCTCATTGAATATATCTCTATCGTGTGATTGTTTCTCTACCGGATAAGATGCTGCATAGTAATTCTTTCCCTCTATTGGAGTTGTCGGTGTTTGAGTTTCAGTTTCTTGCTGAACTTCGACTGTTGAAAGAGCCATACTTGAATGCAGGATATGTTCATCGCTATCTCCATCGCTACCCAAAAAGTGAGGGTTATTCAGTGAGAGATGAGGATGTCTTAGTAGGACAAGCGGATAAGATATTCCATTCTGATTCCAATGCTCAAGATCTAGAGGTGGAATCATCCTACTGCCAAGCCGATGTCTTGATTGGTACTTTACAAAGGGCGTTCCTCTGGTATTGCCTGACGTCCAGAACTGTGGGGTTGCAGTCTCTTCTTCTTGTGTAGTAGCATCAAATTTATTAATCAATGTGGTTGTTTTATTTGAGTCTGAGTGCTTTGGTATGTATTCGTTGGACCAGAATACTATAGAAGTCGTTGTTAGGGACAACCTTCTGATCAATTCGTCATCATCCTGCAAAGTTGATGTACTCGTTGTATCTTCACTTATCATATCTAGCCAAAGCGATACAGCAGTCGATAAAGTCATATTCTTACAGAAACTGACTTGTTCTGTAGTGTATTAATGTACTGTATTGCGTTGGACAAGGTTATCCATCAGCCCAATAGCAGTAGTCCTTTACCACGTCGAATAAGGTTACTCGGCAGCCTAGCAAAG